>VOFE01002276.1_pt1 | contig 282000 bp, 486 predicted proteins | sample 5384071 | NCBI WGS metagenome assembly VOFE01 (sample SAMN12384724, study PRJNA508395) | human gut metagenome | isolation source: healthy gut D | host: Homo sapiens
GAGCACATACCGGTAGTCGTTCTCCCAGATTCCGTCCTCTGCCTGTGCAAACCGGTACTCCACCGCCGGCAGATTCCTATGTACCTCCGAAAATCCTCCGTACTGCTTCGTTCCGTTCCCCAGCCGGTATGCTCGCACTTTGTAGTATTTCACAACTCCTTCTACTTCGTCCGACACATAGTTCTCCCAGCTGCCGTCCCGCTCCGCCACCTTCGTGAACGGGCCATTCGCACTCGTCGACGTGTACACCTCGTACCCGCTCGCCCCTGCTACCGATACCCAGTTGAACACATGCCGGTACTGTCCTTCCCACGTCCCGGTCTGCACAAACCGCACCAACGGCGCCGGCAGCGCTGTCCCCACCTCTACCGCCGTCATATCCATGCGATTGCCGCTGCTGTTATAGGCGTAAATAATAGCCTTGCCCGTACCCACCGCCTTTACCACTCCCGTTTCGCTCACCGTGGCCACAGAAGGATTGCTCGAACCAAAATACGCCCACTCAGAATTGCCGATGGAATAGTTTAAATTAAAGCTCTCACCCACTCCCATTTCGCGCTCGGAATCCGGTGTGAACAGCGTGGTGGAAACATACCCCTCATAAGTCTTTCCACTTTTTGTAAACCGCACCTTTGCCCAATAAGGATAGTTCAAAAAAGCAGATGTATACTCTAGGTCATTTCGATATCCACCGATGATTTCCACCTTGTCCGACTTATTTAACTTAACGCCCACAGAATCATAGCTGGTATTCGGGCCTGTGCGCACGTTAACACCATCCGCCGTAGTCGAGCCGGTGTGTGTCGCGGAATTGATGGTGATATTGGTGTTGTACTCCGGCATGTTCTGATACACCGGGATTAAAAACACCTTGGTATCATTCATCTGCCCCGCGCCGTTATATGCGGTATATGTGTTATACGCCTCAGAAGCGGCTCCGGCCACATTGGTCATATACTGGTGCGTAAAATGCGAATAATAGGGGTTATTCCTGACGTTGAAGCGCTGAAAATATACCGTATCCTGGCTCTTTGCCACAAAGCGCTCTGCGACGTTAATCGCACCGCCTGTAATAGCCTTCATCGGATCCGTCCAGGGCCGGTTATAGGAAGTAAGACCCGTCGAGCCACCCTTTGCATAATTAAGTCCGTTTTCTATATTATTTGGGCCGTCGTTCGCGCCGATATTGAAGTAGTTATAAAGCCCCTCGTACCCCGGCTCCTTGCCCGAAATACTGCGGCTTGTGCCTGAGGTCCCAATCTCCTGTTTAATTTTTGAGACGATGTAATAAGGGCTTAGGTTCGCGGCGGCGCCTGCCTCCAAAACCGCACGAGAATAGAGTTTATCCGTCTGAACCTGGGTCCCATCCGCCTTTAGGTAGGAGATCATCTTGTTGGACATAAAGCTGTTTTTCATGACAGCCTCTACGCCCGCCTCCGTATGCGCCCGGGAGTCGAACGTCAGCTGCTCAAATTGGAAAATCCGGGTGGGTGTCAGGAAGTTGCGCGGGTCGATAAAGTACGCGTCCGCCTGCCGGGAAGCTTTCATCCAGCCGGAATCATATGTGCCCGCAGCCGGGTCCGTCAGGGATACGTCCACGGATTTTTGAATCGTGCAGCGGTTTGTCTTCGATTCTTCTGTGATCACCGTGTTCCAATCCAGGTTTAGAATGACCGGCGTAAATACCCAGTTGGGGTACTTGCTTTGTAGTGCCTGCAGCTTGGCCTGGTAGCTGGCGGGAAATCCCGAAATATTCGAATACAAAATCGCCCGGGGCACTGGGATAATGATATTTGGCACATGCTCAAAAATCACATCGGAACTTTCAGAAGGAGAGGGCGAAGGCTCCTGCTCCTCCGGGGAAACCGAAGGCGCCGGCTCTTGGCTCGGCGAACCTTCGGGCGATGCGCTGGCTGAGGCGGCAGGCTCTGTTGTGTCTTCTGGCGTACTGGAAGGCGCAGCGCTCTGCTCTTCACTGGGCGCCACGCTCTCGGCTCCAGCGGGCGAGTTCTGCGGCAATCCTTCGGCATATGCCACCGGAAGGCCGGCCAATACCGTCCCTCCCGCCATCAACGCAAAAAGCATCGCTGCCGTCATCTTCCGCAAAGATTTTTTATATCGTTCACGCTCATCCTAATTTCCCCTGTAAAGCATTCCTTTTGGCATATTATATCGTAATTAATTTGAACATGCAAAAGTTGTGTTCCAGATGGATGCAATTTCCTGCAAAATTTACAAATAGCGGGCCGCTTGGCCCGCTATTTTCTACTCATCATAAAATGCAAATTTCTCAAAATCCCCAATAGGGATGGGCCGAGAGAACACAAACCCCTGCACCATATCGCAGCCCGCCTGCTTTAAAAATTCCACCTGTTCCATATGCTCTATGCCCTCGCATACAGTTTTCATATGAAGCTTTTTTCGCCAACGCCACCACACTGTTTACCACGTAGCGGCCGTGATCGTCAAAAGCGTCTATCTTCCCAAAGAAACCACGATCCAGCTTGAGCGCATCCGCAGGCACCTCTTTTAAGAGGTTGAGCGAGGAGTATCCGCTGCCAAAATCGTCCAGCGCAAATTTGAAACCCAGCTTCTGAATCTGGCGTATGATCTCGCGCAGCATTCCGATATTTTCAAATACCAGCGTCTCGGTGAGTTCAATTTCAATCAGCTCTGCGCTCACGTCATATTTGGCGCGTATTCGTTCAAACTGGGATAAAATTCAGGATTGCGCAGGTGCACCCGGGAAAGATTTGTGGAAATCGGAATCAGCCTGCGCCCCTCATTCTGCCACCGCAGAAGCAATTTGCAAATCTCTTCAAATACAAATAAGTCAATATGCGCGACAAAACCGCTCTTTTCAAAAACCGGGATAAATTCCCCGGGCGGCACAATGCCGCGCTCCGGGTCCTTCCAGCGCACCAGCGCCTCCGCTCCAGCGACTTTCCCACTGCGCAGCTCCACTTTGGGCTGTAAATAGACCACAAATTCCCCGTTTTTCAGCGCGCCCTCTGCCCGGTCGGTCATCTCCTTTTCTCGGATAAGCCGCTGCCGTTCCGCTTCGGAATAAAATGCACAGGTATTCAGCCGGCTCATCCGAGCCCCTGCAGCGATTTGCGCGCACCATTGACGCGGGCTTGCAGCGTTATCATATCCAGCTCAGGTTCGTCGATAACGTAAATTCCTTCATAGAAGAGAATGAAATATTTTTGTTCTCGGCCCAGATTAAACGTATTCACGTCCTTGGCCATGCGATCCATCCGGCGAACCAGCGCTGCCTCCGGCGCATTTTTCAGCAGAAGATGGAAGGTATCTCCCATGATACGCCCGCAATATTCCCCTCTGCGCAGGTGCGATACCAACACGCTGCGGATATAGCGCAGCGTGCGATCGCCGGCCTCGCTGCCAAAGGCATCGTTGATGAGCTTAAAACCCTTGACGTCCAGCGAAACAAGTACATAGGTGCCGGGTGGCGCGCTTTAATCTCTCTACCCGCCTCTAACTCAAACTTCTCGCGGTTAAAACCACCCGTCACCGGGTCAATAAAGGCGATCTCTTCCAAGTCCTTTCGGCTTTTATGCTGCATCGCCACAACGAGCATCGTCAGCGCTAAGAAAAGCCCAGCCACCGTGGCCGCCACATATATCGCCGTGCGGATAAACGATATCGTCTGCTCCTGCGCCACCTTTTCGGGCACAATAGCGAGCAAATACCAATCCTCGATTTGCAGCGGAGAATAGACCATGATCTTCTTCTTGCCATCGAGCCCATAATAAAGCGTTCCGGATTTCCCTTGCTGCATATCCTCTCGCATCTGCCGCAACGCCCCGTCTTTGCTCCTGCCATTTTGCAGTAAAAACCAAAAGAGGTTTTCATGGATGCCAATCGCCGGCATCCTCATGGTTGGCCGTGGCGATAAAGCTGCCCGAGCGGTTGACAACCACCGAATATCCACTTCCCTCAAAGCTATGCACACTTAAAAATTCACTGAGCTTTTCTTTGGTCGTCAGCGCCGTCAGCACAGCAACCACTTGCTCCTCCTGATAAACGGGGGTGGCGTAGATGATGAGCGCCTCTTGGTCGATGGGCGAGGCAAGGTATCCCGAGATCGTCTGCCTGCCGTGCAGGGCTTGCTGTATGTTTTTCAGATGAGACATGTCCACCGTATAGCCGTCCGTCGTCTGGCTTTTCCCCTGCAAATCCACAAAGCCCATGCGGTAATAGCCGTATTGCTCCGAAATACTCTGCAAATATGCAAACATCCGCTCGCTATCACCCTGCATTTTGGCGCAGTTTTTCCGCCACAGAACCCAGCGTATGAAACGTGGATTCTACTTTATAATCTATGAGCAAGGAAATATGCTGCGAAACCTCTGAAAGGTAACGCTCCGTCTCCCCCTGCATGGTTCGCCGTAGCGTGTCCACATAATAGGCACATAAAGACGCCACTACAATGCCTACAACAATCAGTCCCGCAAAGAGTGCAATCGCGCCTTTTTTTCCATCTTAGTTTTATCGGCATGTATTCCTCCGTCTATATACGAAGCGCCTACTTGTATCTCGTAATATCGCTGCAGTTGATCATGCAGTATTTGCCGCCGTCCGGCCAGCGCACCCAATTCGCAGAAATGTCGATCCACTTATGATGCTCGTGGTCGTATATCTCCATCGTGTGCTCCGCGCCCATCTGCGGCGCCAGTTCCCGAAGCGGACAAGAAGGGCAGGGGCTGTCAAATCCCCGAAAACAAGCGTAGCATCGCTGCCCAACTTGCGAATTGGGGAAAGCCTCCAGCGTAGCTCGGTTGCGGTAGATGAGCCGGAAATCCTTTGGGTCTATGACATACGATGCGCTGCGCACATTGTCAAGCACGGTCTGCATCGCGATGGAATAGTTCTCCTTTTTGCTGCTCGCTGCGCTTGCTGTGCAGAAAACTCCGATGATCTCCGCGGCAGATTGCAGCGCGTTCTTCTCTTCCGCCGTAAAGCTGCGCTTATCGTTATGATCTTCCACACCGATGAAGCCCAGATATTCGCCGCCCACAGCCAAACCGCAGCAAAGCGCAGCCCGCGCGCCCAGTTGGAACGCCGCCTTGGCCAAATCCGGATTGGCTTTTTTCCATATCCTCAATGACAAAAATACCGCCCTCGGTCATGTTCACCTGAATATTGCCGATTTGCTCTTCGGAAATATCTTTCACTTCGTCCTTGCCGGGTTTTAGCCCCGGGGCACACCATTCGTAGCGCATAGTGTAACTGCGCTCCTTTGGCATGTACTCGATAAAATAGCCGCGGCTGGCGCTGTAGTGCTTGCATAAAAGCTCGAGCACCGAAGTGACCGCCAGCTCCAAATCCTCGGAATAATAAAGGATTTTAAAGATGTATTCCACAATATTTTGCGAGAACACTTTGCCTACCCGAGTGCCGGGTTCCGCCGGCTGGCGCAGGCCGAGGTTGATTTTTGTCAGCCCGTCTTGATAGACGGAATATCGGTTCTTGCCTTGATTTTTCGAATGATAAAGGGCAGTGTCGGCCTTATCATAAAGCTCCTCAAAGCTGCTGCCGTGCCGGGGCGAAAATGCCACGCCTACCGAACAGGAGATCTCGCAATACCTGCCCGAAGAGGAGTATACCGTGCGCAGCCGCTCGCAAATTTGCTGTGCCTTAGAAAGCGCCAAATCCTCCGGAATGTTTTCCAAGAACACCAAAAACTCATCCCCGCCCAACCGGCTCAGCAAATCCTGCTGGCGGAAAATTTTCTCCAGCTTGCTGGCCACTTCGGAGAGCACAGCGTCCCCGTAGGTATGCCCGTATGTGTCGTTGATCTGCTTGAAGTTATCGATGTCCAGCATAAACAGCGCCGAAGAGTACGTCTGCTCCTGGCGCAGCGCCTGGTCAATTTTGGCCTTGGCCGTCATGCGGTTATAAAGCCCGGTCAAAAGATCCGCTCCGCCTTCTGGCGCAGCTCAATTCTTTTTTCTTCTGTTGGTCGATATCTTTAATGAAGATAAATGCGCCAATATGCCCCTCCGGCTCCAGAGCAGCAAGATAAGCCACAGAGCGCACCCATACCATCTGGCCCTCGCGGTTGGTGCGCCGGTATTCGCACTCCAGCTCGCTGCCCCGCCTGATAAGCGGCCAGCAAGCTTTGCGGCTCAAAAACCTGGCGCATCTTCTCGCGGTACTCTTCGCTCACAACCTTTTCCGCTGCCTCGCGCACCAGCTCGGAATAACTGCAACCGTTCTCCTTCGCCATGCCCAAGGTCTCTACCCATGTGGCGTCTAAATATTTGACAGTGTCCTCCGTCAAATCCACCTCGTAGGTGCTCATCGCGCCGGAGGTCAGCGTATCGCGATATTCCCGCTCCTTGCGGTAGCGCCGCTCCAAATCCACCAACTGCGTGATATCCCGGCAAACGCCCACCGCGCGAACCGGCTTGCCCTTGTCGTCAAAAAATCGTCGTGCAGGCCAGGTGTGCAAACCACTTTCTTTCGCTGTCTTTGTCCTGAAGCCGCACCGTGCACTCCGCCGTGCGCTCGCCCCGGTGAATCGCGCGGTACATCTCCCGCAGCGCTTCTTCGGATTCCGGGCAAAACCTGACCCCGGAGAATATACGTCTCGGGTACATCCGTCACAATCGTCCCGGTATCCCGCCAGCGGGTTTTCCGCCTGATGCGCGCTTCTCGTGGCGAGGTCGTATTCCCCAAATCAGATCCGGGATTGGTTGATAGCCACGCGGTATTTCTCTTCGCTCAGCCTAAGCTCCTCTTCCGCCTTTTGAGCTCGGTCACGTCTGTGCCTACGCTGATATAACCGCTCTTGTTGCCTCCCTTGTCATATAGATAGGAAAGGCATAGGCGGAATGTCCTCCGTTCATCGGGCTCTCCATCTGCGTGTACGCCTCGCCCCTGGCCAGGCGCTCGATGCAGCAATCCATGCCGGTGCGCATCGGGCATGTCGAAAGTTCGTCGCATCCGCACCCCTCGCATTGCCCCGGTGAAGGCCGTTGGCATCGCAGAACATCTTGTTCACAAATAAAACCTTTTATTTAAATCCGAAATCATAACCTGCGTCGGCAGGGAGTTTAATACATTGCGGTAATAACTGTCCAAGTCATAATAGCGGGAAGCGTCTTGAATCTGGCAGTGGAAATATGCGCCTGCGCGCCATCCCTGCTCGTGCCCAGAGCAGCTCTCCGTTTTACAGGTCAATCGGTAATCTACGGTGTATCGCTCATCTTCTTTGAGCGCGCAAAGAACGCTGCGTACCTTCGGCTCGTCTTCTTCAAATATCAGCGCATAAAAACTATTGCCGAATCGCTCCTTAAGCTCTTCTTTCGAATATCCCAGGCGCCCCATAAGCTCCTCGGACATAGAATCAATTGTGCAGGAATCGTCCGCGAGGTACCGCTGCGCCCCAATGTAGTTTTTCGTCCATAAATGCGCCCCTTTCCCGGGCTAGCAATGACGTACTGCTATAAAAGTATTTTATCGTTTTTTATTCTATATTACAAGAGCCTCGCCCTTTCCCCTTTTATTATCATATTCCCCTTTATTGAGTTTGTTCTTTGGCCGCGATAATAAACTGTCATCCATGATCCACGCTAAAGGATCCTTTAGTCACAAACAAAATACAATATATCCATTATTTTATGATAATTTACCAAATTTTACTAAAACCTGCTATAATATTTCCGCAGGAGGATAACATGTGGATAATTTTCAAGAGCTCGCTTTGAAAATGTATGAAGAGCACTATACAGATCTCATGCGGTTGACTCTTACCATTTTTGAAAAATGAGCATGCCGCCGAGGAAGTCGTGCAGGAGCTTTGCGTTAAAATTTTAGAGCGCAAAGAACTGTTCGAGAAAGTAGCTTCCGAGAAGTTGAAGTCATATTATTCCACAACAATTTATCGCGCCTGCCTCAACCGGCGCAAAGCGGATAAGCGCCTTACCTCGCTGGATCCGGAAATTTCCGGTGTCATCCTTCTTGCGGATGATCCCGAGCTTCAGGGGAATTGAGCATAGCGATGAAATCCGCGAACTTTTGGAGGAATGGCCTCCCGAAGTGCGCGAAGCCTTCGTCCAGCATGTGCTCACCGGCTTGCCGCTCAAAGGAAATTGCAAAGTCCATGGGGATTTTGCCCAATACGCTTATCCAGCGCATCAACCGCTGGCGCAAGAAGCTGGATACTTCGCTGCTCCTCTTTATATTGTTACACATGCTTTACGACTAAACTGTCATCTTTCGACGCATTTATTTGTCTAATAAGTAGATAATATGTGAGGCATGTCACTTGGGTAATCGAGAGGAGGCGCGATGAAAAAGCGGGACTTTAAAAAGAACACTGTTTGAGCATACGGACCTTTTTACCATCGATGATATCCCCTTTGCCAGGAGCGGGGCGGATGCGCAAGGATTATCGATGCCGGCGGCTGTGCAAGTTTTGCCACAACGCTGCGCCGGGCAATGATTCAGGCGGATATGACCGATGAGACAAGGAAAATAGCCACGCGGATTCTCGAGCAGGCAGAGCGTAAGGAACTCCGGCACGAGCCCAAGGCCGTGCTGCGCAGAAGGGCGGTGATCGCCGCGGCTGCGACGGTGGTGCTCTCCTATTTCACTCTGGTGCCTCAAGGCCGGGCTCTTGCAAAGTCCATCTACGAATTCGTTGTGAACTTCTTTGAAAACGGCATTATCATTGTGGAGAATGAAGGGCGGCCGGATGATGGCTCTTATGGGTTCAGCGCAGAGGCCGATGTTACGCCGCCGCCATCCATTGCGCCCAAGCAAATCATGGGCGAACCTGCGGATCCAGTAGAGAATTTCTCCTATACATCCATCGATGAATTTGTAAATCAGTTTGGCAAGAATCCAGTGTTTTGAATCATCCAGATGCAACGCTGATTGAGTTGCGTTATGAAAAAGATGATGAGATTGGCCTTTTCAAATTAATTTCAATCTATAACTATAAGGGATATAATTTCCAGATAGTGCAAGATTGGAGTCCGGAAGCACCGATGGCATATTCTGCTGGTACAGATGAGTACTTCTACAAAGACTTTATGGACAAGCAGATCATCTGCTCCGTAGACCCCGATTCAGATTCCTTGGATGGTTTGCTCATCTTGGAGGATAGCATAGTCATGATATCCACAGACAATCTGCCCGAAACCGAAGCGCTCTACGATAACCTCGCATTGTTTAAAAATCAATAATTGACCGCCAAACGATGAGTATCGTTTATTGGGGGGGAGGGGTCGGCTCTGTTTGAGCCGGCCTTCTTTTTTGCGCAAGAAAGCGCGCGGGTAAAACCTGCGCGCCTGTTTTTGGGCATAAGAAAAGGAGCGCTAACGTGCCCGCGCTCCCCCCTTGGAAAGGATCAATAAAAAAGATATTGATTGGAAAGGCTGATTAAATGTTGTAGTTCCTGCTGGCACTATCCGTGCCGGAACCACTGGTGATATATCCCCGCACCGTATAAGTGCCGGAAGAAAGGGTCATCGTGCTAGTCTTTGCAGTGGCACTACTTGTCCCACTCTTGGAAGCCTGGTTGATCTGGCTGCTGCCTTTATATAGATAGACGCTGACTGTGATGCTCCCAGCGCTCGAACCCGACGCCCAAGCGTAGTAGTTGGAGCCCGAAGCATTGGTAAGCCCGCAGGAGATGCTGTTTGCGTATGGCACAATATCGCCATTCTCATCCACCGTAATCGAATACTCGAATACTTCCTGTGGCGCTGCGGAAACCGTCCCTACTGTCATTGTCATCAGGCAGACTACTGCCAAAAGCAACGCCCAAACTTTCTTTTGCATCTTTCATGTTCCTCCAAAGTTTTTCTCTTGGGGACATTGCCCGTATATTAGACAATTCAAAAGGCAAAAGATGACACTTTTTCCAAAATTTTTTAAATATTTTCAAACTATTTGTATCGAACTCCCAAAAACCGCATAATATAGGCGTTTTTTGATATTTTTAAATTGTCGTTTTTTGATTTTGCACCGGGCAACAGCCTGTCCGGTGCGAAATCAATCGCTTCTTAGGAAATTTCCCCTTCGTCTTCTTTTGTTTTCATCGGAAAATCCAGCAAGTCGTAATACTCGATAGGCTCCACCGGCGGGAAAATCGAAATGAGCCGAATGGTCATCGCCAGAAAATCTTTGCGCTCTTCCGCAGAAAGATGGGAGATTGCCTGTGTCAGCAGAATAACCGCCTGCGTAATCTGTACGCGCTCTGGGCTCAGCGGCTCTTTTAACAGCGCCAACGCCGGCACCCCGAGCCCGTCTGCAATCAGTTCCACTGTGCGCAGCGTGGGGTTTGCGTTGCCCCGCTCAATTTCCCGATACCCCGAAACGCTGATATCAATGCGCTTTGCCGCTTCCATCTGCGTGATGCCCATGGCTTCCCGTAAAATTTTCAGGTTTTCGCCGATGAGCTTGCACGGGTCTTTCCCCGTCCTCATTCCTTTTTCCCACGCCTCTTCCTCCTCAATGTTGTACACCCTGTTATAACGCTTTGGCATGTTTTTCCTCCCATCCTCTTAGATGCTTGCCATTATGCTTTACCGCGCGGCCATTGCCGCGAAATCTTTCAAAGGATAAAATGAAGGGTATATAAAATAACCCACTACTTATAAGAGTGTTTATCTGTCAAGAAAGTGACACTTATTATGACGATTTTTGATATTTTTTGAAAAATGATTTCATTTGGGTTTTTGGACACAAAAATCAGAGCCTATTCCCCCGATTAAATAGTATCGAAAAACATTATTTTATTATCCTTTGGTTGTCTACATTCTACCCGAACTTGCTTTAAAATGCAATAGGTTTGCACAAAAAAACAGAGCAAACAATTTTGCTCTGTTTTTTTGGCAGCGGAACTAGGATTCGAACCTAGACGATACGAGTCAGAGTCGTAGGTGCTACCATTACACAATTCCGCTACATGTTTTAAATGAGCCCCGGTGGTGTCGTCTGCCCCTTTTTGTAACCCGCCATAGGCAGGTGGGTGATCTGCCGCGGCTTTGCGCTTCTGAAATAAATTCCGGCATGCAATCCCGGCCACAGGACTCGAAAACCCGTTTACAAAGTGTGGGTCAAAAATGGAACATAACCAGCACCCCAGGTTTGGTGGGATTAATTGGGCTCGAACCAACGACCTCTACGATGTCAACGTAGCGCTCTGACCAACTGAGCTATAATCCCTTGCAGCATTATCTATTATACACAACTTTTTGATTTTCAAGGTTTTTTTACGAATTTTTTCTTCCCAAACCTTTTGGCAGGTGGCCATGCACACCCCACAAACCGCTCCCCGGCCGATCATTTGAAAGCTTTTTTTCATAAAATTGCTGCAACATTCCGCATCAAAAAAATCTTCCCGCGCCATTCCTATGGCATATTCTTTGCCAGAAATCGCCCCGGCCGGGCAGGCCGAAACGCAGGCGCGGCATGCTCCGCAGCCCTCGCCCTCTTGCCGCGCCGTATTTTTTTCGCAGACCGGGCAGTCTGTCAGCACGCTCGCCAGCCGCACCGCCGGGCCAAAATCCTTTGAAATAAAAAGCGCGTGCCGCCCAATGCGCCCCAGCCCCGCTTCCGCCGCCACCATCTTGTGCGAAACCAGCCCCGCAATCCCCTGCCGGTCCACCGTCTGCGAGGCGGGCACCGCGATCGCCCTGTGCCCTTCCTTTTTGCAGCATGGATACCGCGAGGAAAGGTGCAGCGGTCGAGCATGGCGTTGAGCGTCCGGTAATTGTGAAAATACGTGTGGCTCGGGGCTTTGTCCAGAAAAAATCCGCTCTACCACCGCCTGGGAAAGCCGCATTTCCACGGAAATGCCGTAAGGAAGGCTTTGTAAATTTTCCGGCAATAATTTTCCCAGATATGCCGCCTCAACAGCGTCTGCGCCTTCGTAACACAGTCTTTCCCGGATTTTTTCCAACATTTTTCGCCCCTCCCTCTCGTTGCGGTGTCGCGCGCTCTATGGTAAAATCATATCATGGAAACAGAAAAAACAAAATTGCAGTCAATAAACTGCTCATCTTACATATTTTAGAATGCGCCCGGGGCAAAGTCTCGGATCTGCGGCTCATCCAGGTCTGTAACGAACTCTCCCTGATGGATTATTTTGACCTCAACTCCGCCCTGCACGACCTCACAGAAAATCACCTGGCCGAGCAGAGCAACTCGGTCAACGGGACTTTTATACAATTTCCGACGTGGGCGAGACGACGCTGGAGTTTTTCCGCAAAGGAAATGCTCTATTCCTCGCGCACAAAAATTGCGGATTACTGCGAAAAACACCGGGATGATATCCGCCTGGATTCCCAGCTCTATACCGAATACATGCGCATCGCCGACGATAAATACCGGGTCAACCTGCGCCTGCTGGAAAACGATATCATCGTCTTTGAGGTGAGCTTCTTCGCCCTGAGCAAAGAGGGAGGCCGACCGCTACTGCACGAAATGGCGCAAAAACGCCCTGGCCGTCTATGCCAAAACCTTCGATACGCTGCTGGATTAAAACAAAAAAGAGGAAGGGAACCCTTCCTCTTTTTTGTTACGCTTTTACCCTCTCCAGCACTTCGCCCGCCAGGTAGAAGGATCCCGCTACGACAAGCAGCGCCCCCTGCTCTTTGGCCTTTTTTGCGCCAGTTCAAACGCCGCGCCCACATCCGGCTCTACCGCGCTGCCAGCAAACAGCTCCGCCAAGCTCTGCGCGCTGCGCGCCCGCGCATCCACCACCTGGGTGCACACCACGTCCGCCCCGCGCTCCGCCGCAATTTTGCCCAGAGCAGAGACGTCTTTGTTGCTCATCGCTGCCGCGAGCAGCACGATCTTGCGCTCCGCAAATTCGCTGTTCAGCGTTGCCTCCAGCGCCAAGATCGCGTCTTCATTATGCGCGCCGTCCACCAGCATGTCCCATTCCCCTAGGTACTGCTGCCGGGCGGGCACGATGGTCTCCGCGATGCCCTGGCGAACCTGCTCCGGCGTGACAAAAATACCCACGTGCGAAAGCGCCCGCGCCGCCACCGCCGCTGTCGCCGCGTTTTGCGGCTGCACATCCCCCCCGCATATTCGTGCGCAAATAGGTAAACTCCTGGTAATCGAAGCTGCCATCCTCATGCAGCACAAACTCTTCCGGCTCAATAAAGAGGAGCCGGGCGTTTTGCAGCTCGCTCGTGACCTCGATGATGCGCCGCACCGCCTGCACCTGTGGCATGGAAACCACGTAGCCCTGGTAGTTGATGGTGGCGCATTTCTCCATGGCGATCTGCTCAATCGTATCTCCCAGCAAATCCGTGTGATCCATTCCAATCGCGGTCAGAACCGTCTCGTCCACGTCATAGCGGCTCACTGGGTCGAGCCGCCCGCCCAGCCCTGTCTCCAGCACGGCGATTTCCACTCCCTGCTCCTCAAAATACGCCATGCATGCATCGGTATATTTTAGGAACACCTTCTCTTCCGGCTCCTTGCCGCCCAGCAGCCGCAGAAAATCCTCCGGGGAAATCTGCTTGCCGTCAATGCTGATGCGCTCTTCTTTATGAAGCACATGGGGCGAGGTGTATAGCCCGGTCTTGTACCCCGCGGCCGTGAGAATGTTTGCCAAATATGTGCAGACAGAGCCCTTGCCGTTGGTGCCTACCACTTGAATTTTCCGCATACCTCTTCCGCTCTCCTTATAGCGCGCCCAGCGACGCAATGCGGGCGGTGACGCGCTCCAGCATCTCCTGGTATTTGCCGAGCTTCTCTTTTTCTTCCTGCACCACTGCCTCCGGTGCCTTTGCCAAAAAGCCTTGATTGCCGAGCTTGCCGTTGGCCCGGGCAATTTCGCCCTCCAACTTCTTTTTGCTCTTTTGCCAGCCGCTCCAGTTCCTTTTCAATATCGATCAGGTCGCCCAGCGGCAAATATACTTGCCCCAAGCCCACAATCGCCGCCGCGCAGTTCTCGGGCTCGGGCGCGCCCGCAGGCAGGATCTGCACCTCGCTGCCGCCGGCTAGTTTTAATAGGTAGCTTTCCGTCTGGCGTACAATCTCTTCCCGGTCTGTGCTGATGATGATTTTCGCCTTTTTCGCCGGCGGCACGTTCATCTCAGCCGGGTATTGCGCACGCTGCGCACAACATCCATAATCGCCAGCATGCTCTGCTCCTCCCCGCAAACAGGAAGCTCTCCTCATAATTCGGCCAATCGGAAATCATGATGCTCTCGCCCGCTTCCAGAAGCTCTACAAAAATCTCCTCCGTGAGGAAGGGCATGAAGGGATGCAGCAGCTTTAACGCATTGACCAGCACATAATAGAGAACGGAAATCGCGGTCTTCTTGGCCTCCGCATCCTCGCCGTATAGCCGGCTCTTGCACATCTCGATGTACCAGTCGCAGTACTCGCTCCAGATAAAGTCGTAGATTTTGCCCGTGGCCAGCCCCATCTCGAATTTTTCCAGATTCTCTGTCACGTCCTTAATGACGCCGTTTAGCCGGGATAAAATCCAGCGATCGGAAATATCCAGCGCCAGTTTTGCAATGTCTTTTTCCAGCTCCTGGCCTTCCAAATTCATGGCCACAAACCGGGAAGCGTTCCAAATCTTGTTGGCAAAATTGCCCGCCGCCTCTACCTTCTTGTCGTAAAAACGCATGTCGCTGCCCGGGCTGGTGCCGTTGGCAAGGCTGAAGCGCAGCGCGTCCGCGCCGTACTGCTCGATGATTTTCAGCGGATCAATGCCGTTATTTAGAGATTTGCTCATCTTGCGGCCCTGGCTGTCCCGCACAATGCCGTGAATGTTCACGTATTCAAACGGCGGCCTGCCCATGACTTCCATACCAAACACGATCATCCTGGCCACCCAGAAGAAGATGATGTCATAAGCCGTCACAAGCACATTCGTCGGGTAGAAGTATTCGAGTTCCGCCGTCTGTTCCGGCCAACCCAGCGTAGAAAACGGCCACAGGCCGGAGGAGAACCATGTATCCAGCACGTCCTCATCCTGAGTAAACTGTGTGCCGCCGCATCCCGGGCAGGTTTTCGGCTCTTCCATCGCCACAACCATCTGCCCGCAATCCTGGCAGTAGTATGCCGGAATCCGATGCCCCCACCACAGCTGACGGGAAATGCACCAGTCCCGGATATTCTCCATCCAATGGAAGTAAATTTTAGAAAAACGCTCGGGCACAAACTTCACCTGCCCGTTCCGCACCACTTCCATCGCCGGCTCGGCCAGCTCCTTCATGGAAACAAACCACTGCCGGGAGATGATGGGCTCCACTGTCGTGTGGCAGCGGTAGCACTCGCCCACGTTGTGCGCGTAATCCTCAATTTTCACGAGATTTCCGGTTTTCTCTGAATCCGCCACAATGGCCTCTCTGGCCTCGTAGCGGTCCATCCCCTCGTACTTTCCGCCATTCTCATTCATCTTGCCATCGTCCGTGAGCACGCGGATGATGGGCAGGTTGTGTCGGGAGGCGACTTCAAAGTCGTTCGGGTCGTACGCGGGGGTAATTTTCACCGCGCCAGTGCCAAACTCCAAATCCACATATTCGTCCGCCACCACGGGGATCGGCTTGTCGACCAAGGGCAAAATGACGTTCTTGCCGACGAGATCCGCATACCGCTCGTCCGCCGGGTTCACCGCCACTGCCGTATCGCCGAGCATGGTCTCGGGGCGCGTCGTCGCCACGGTGATGCTCTGTTTTCCATCCTCGCTGTCATAGCGCACATGCCAGAGGTGCGATGGCTGCTCGGTGTATTCCACCTCGGCGTCCGAAAGCGCCGTATGGCAATGCGGGCACCAGTTGATGATGCGGTTGCCGCGATAAATCAGCCCCTTGTCATAGAGCTGCACAAACACCTTTTTTACAGCGTGGCTGCAACCTTCGTCCATGGTAAAGCGCTCTTTTTCCCAGTCGCAGGAAGAGCCCAGCTTTTGAGCTGGTTCACAATGCGGCCGCCGTACTCCTCCTTCCATTCCCAAACATGCTTTAAAAACTCCTCCCGGCCAATATCCTCTTTCTTGATGCCCTGCTCCGCCAGCTGGTTTACCACCTTCACTTCTGTGGCGATGCTGGCATGGTCCGTCCGGGAAGCCAAAGCGTCTCAAAACCCTGCATGCGCTTGAAGCGGATGATGGCGTCCTGAATTGCGTTATCCAGCCCATGGCCCATGTGCAGCTGCCCGGTGATGTTGGGCGGGGAATGACGATGGTAAAGGGTTTTTATCGGGGTTGGGATGCGCGGAAAAATATCCTTTTTCCATCCAGCGCGTATAGAGCTTCTCCTCTACCTCGCTATGATCGTAAGCTTTTTTCAAATCTTTTGCTCATATTTTTCTCCTTCTCTATTCCAAGAGTCTATTTTTCGATCAAAAGGAGTTTTTCGTCAAAGGACGAAAAACTCCGTGGTTCCCTGCTTTATTCCGCGGCAAGCCGCGGCGCTTATGGGCACTTCTGTGCCCTGCCCATAACGGAGGCTGCCGTCTCCCCTACTCTATTCAGGGAAGCGAGCTCCAAAGCGACTTCAGGATATCCGCCGCCCTTGCACCAGATGGGCCGCTCTCTAAAAATCCCTACTCCTCTTTTTCTTTGCTCGATTTGGTAAAAATCAATTTCCAGTTGATGATAGCATACCGTATAAATGCCAAAATGACAAGCCCCAGCGCGATATATAGCAGATATAAATAGCTCTGCCCGAGAAACTCCCGGAAAAAGCCCGCCGCAATGGAAGTGTTCAGCAGAAACGCAGAAACCTTGCCGAAAATATCCGAAGGCGTGGAATTGCCGTTTTTAAGCGCCATCGCGCCGCCCACGAGCAGCAGCCCGTCTTTGATAAACAGCGTCACCGTGACCCACAGCGGCACAATGCCCAGCACGGTAAACGTGATGATGACACTAATCGCCATGAGCTTATCCGCCACCGGGTCGAGCCAGATGCCCACCTTCGTTATCATGTTGTATTTGCGAGCAATATATCCATCCGCCAAATCCGTCATGCATACAAGAATGAACAGCACGCCGCCCACCACGAGCTTCCCCTGCACCGCCAGCAGCACAACCACCGGAATGAGCAGCAACCGGATGAGGGTCAGTATATTGGGAATATTCCAAAATTTATCGCTTCTCTCTGCCACTATAAGCTCCCTTTCCTGCGCGCGCCGTACTCTTCTTATTTTTCTATTATAATTCGTCCTTTGCCATATTTCAAGTGGATTTCCCGGGATACCCCTTTCGTTTTGCTAAAAAATAGGTTAAGATATGGTTAATAACATGCGCAGGATTAAAAGGAGTCGTCTCATGAAAAAAAGTATACGTCGGCGTGGATATCAGGGGGAACCAAAATAGCCTTTGGACTATTTGGCGAGGATTACTCCCTTCTTTCCAAACACCGTTTCGCTTTTGACAACGAAAAACCGCAAAAGAACTGATCACAAAACTGGCCGAAGAGATCGAAAAGGCGCTTGCAGAGAACGCCCTTACCAGGGAAAATCTGCTGGGCATCGGCCTGGGCGCGCCGGGCACACCCAGTCTCAGGGAGGGCAAGTTCCTCGTCTGCGCCAATGCCAGCACGCTAAACGGCTATCCCATCGGCGCGCATTTAAAAGAGGCCTTTGGCGTCCCGGTTATCTTGGATAACGATGCCAATATCGCCGCCATCTGCGAGCACCAGCTGGGCGCGGGAAAAGGCTTTGCGGATATGATCTATTCCACCGCCTCCACCGGCATCGGAGGCGGGCTCATCATCGGCGGCAAAATTTTTTCGGGGTAGCTACGATTGCGCCGGAGAAATCGGCCATACTATCTGCACGTATCGAGTCGGCCGGGACGTCCCCTTCTCCAATCCCGGCTCGGTAGAGAGCTATGCCGGGGGCGGCAACGTCTGCCAGGATCTCACGGCGCGCATCGCTGCGGGCGAGCCCACGCTCATGAAGGAGCTGGCCGCGGGCGGCAAAGTCACCGGGCAAATCATCAAAGAGGCCTATGAAAAAGGCGATGCCATGGCCACCGAGGCGCTCGACCAAATCGGCGAATACCTGGGCCTGCTATATTTTAACCTCTACCAGATTCTAAACATCAATTGCTATGTCATCGGCGGAGGGCTGACGAACTTTGGAGAGGCGCTCTTCTCCCGCATTGAAAAAAATCCTTTAATAGCTTCTACTTCCAATGCCCCAAAGAATTCCCCGTCTACTTTAGGCAGGCTGCTTTCTCCCAAGACGCCGGAATTTACGGCGCCGCGCTGCTGTTTACGCAGCAGTAAACATATAAAAGAGCCGATGCAAAAGCATCGGCTCTTTTTATTCCTTAAAGGTGCACAATCAGCAAAAAGAAACCTACCGTGATCCCAATCGCTATCGCCAGCTTCCCCACCGAGAACAGGATCGTCTTGGCCAAATTGCCGCCGTTCGCCTTTTTATATGGCTCCAGCTCTTCCTTAAACAGCGCTTGCGCCCAGTATCGGAACCCATCCCTCCAGCTCTCCCGGTTCTCAGGCAATGTCCCGCGCTTTTTTTGCGCATAAAATGATTTCAAATCCCCGTCGCGGCCGCCACTGCGATGATGCAGGGCTGAAGGACGGCGGCATAGCCCAGCGCTCGGTCAAAGCCCGGCGCAAACAGCCCGGTAACAGAAAGGCCGATACACAAAAACATGGGCAGATTGCCGAGCTCATAGAGCAACATCAGCCGCCCCGTTCTGCTGCGCAGCCGGTAAAAAGGGGACACCCAAACCTTGTACTTGCCCGGCTTACGGGACTTGTTTAATAAAAAATACATGAGATGCTTGTTTGGGTGCGGCTGGAACCGCACTTTCGCGCGGTATTCCCAAACCTCCCGTTTGCTCACCCCGGCGCTCTCGCAGATTAAATCCCAAAGCCAATGAAAACTCATCCAGTTGAAGGGAATCAAGCATATAAAATAGAGCAATCGCAGTTCTGGCTTCATCGGCGTCCCTCCTCTTTTTTGGCGTTTATCAAGGCCATTCTATCATATCTCTTGGCGCGTGCCCACCCTTCGCACAAAAAACAGGGCAGCCGTGACCGCCCTGTTTGTATTCTGTCATTTCACGCCCTGCAAATCCACCGTGATACGGTAGGTATCCGGCGTTGCCGCAGCAGCAAAAGCCTCCTGAATATCCTTCAGCGCAAAGCTCTTTCCCTCGAGGGAATAGCTGCAATCCACAATCTTATTGGAAATCATGAAGGATGCGTCCACATAATCCTCAACGTCTGCAGACATCGTCCCGATGATCTCGATGCGGCGATAGTGAATGTCGTTGGGGTTAATCTGGAATTCCGGAACCGGATATCCCGCTGCAAACAGCAAAAACCGCCCTTCCTTCTGCTTGAGCATGGCCATACCCTGCTTGTAGGCCACCGAGTGCCCCACCGCCGCGATGACGGCGTCCGCGCCTTTTCCCCCTGTGAGCGTCTTTACCTGCTCCACCGGGTCGCCATTCTTCGCGTCCACAATCTCCGCAAAGCCCATCTGTGCAGCGCGATCCAGCTTTTCTGCGTCAGCTCGGAAACAATGACGTGCGCGCCAAACGCCTTGGCCACCTGGGCATTTAATATTCCCATCGTGCCCGCGCCGATTACGACAACCGTCTCGCCGGGCTTGACGCGAAGCCGCTTCATACCCCGCACCACTGTGGCCACCGGTTCCAGGAACCCAGCCTCCGCAGCCGAAATATCCTTGCTCATTTTGAGCACTTTGCCCTTTGGGGGAAAACCTTATAATCTGAAAAACCTCTGTCGCCATGGAACCCTTCATGCACCGGCCAACCAGCTTCTCTCTCTTCGCAGCAGAAGCTCTTGCCCATCAGGCAAGCCTGGCAATGCCCGCAGCCCATAAACAGCGGCGCAACTCTGTCGCCCACTTCCACATTCGCTACATTCGCTCCCTTTTCTACGACAACGCCCGACCACTCATGCCCGCCGGCCATGGGGAAGCCCTGGTGGTTTCTCAGCCCCTGCCACTGCTGATAGTCTGTGGTGCAGATGTTGCAGGCCTCCATTTTTAAGAGCACATCATCCGGCCCCATAGCGGGCATGGGCTCCTCGTGCATCGCAGCGACCTTTGGCTCCATAATAGCCGTGAAAAAGTGTGTTTTGGAATACTCATGTCTTTTCCTCCTAATTTCCCTCAAATCTCTTTATTGCAACGCCGCTGGCGCTCAATCAAAATCCCTCTTCTAATGTTACGGTTTGAATAACTTTATTATATCACGCAAGCGTAAAAAAAGACAGAGAAACTCTGTCTTTAGTAAGAAATGTCCTGGGGTTCCGCGCTGCTCATCTCATAAAACCGCGCCTCGACCATCTGCAAAAACACCCGCTCCTCCGCCACATCCTCGCGAAGATCGGAAAACTTCTTAAGCGCCCCGCGGATGCCCCGCTCTGCGACCTCCTGCGCCACCGCCGCCGCTCCCGGGTCGTCCTCGTTTTTAAAGCAGTATGCCGCGGCCAACACTTTGGCTAAAAAGTGCGGCATGCGCCCATGCCGGATACAGCTAAGCGCAGGGCCTACGACCCTGTCCTCCTTGGCAAGCTTTCTTGGCAAATCCTGGGCGACCCGCTCCAGCGCATCGTTGGATGCAGGGCTGGACCACATCTTCCATTCCTCCCGCTGGAAATCCCGCCAAATCTCCTCTATAGAGATGCCAAACTCCTGGGAAACCGCGTAAATGCCCTCTCGCTCGGCCAGCAGCACGCTGCGGCGAATGTCCGGATCTGCCGTGCTTTCCCGAATAAAAAGAAAGCCCCGCTTTCTGCCCCAAAACAGCCAGGGCAAAATGCTTCATGTTGATAGTCCAGATTTTGTGCACCAGGCGGATGGGCAGCCGGTCTTTCAGCGTGAGGTTCACGCCCTCGGGCACGCCCCGGCGGAACCCATCCTGATCCACAGGCATGGCGGGCTCGTCGCCGCCGGTGGCCGCCAAGGGATCCTCCGCCAGCATTTCCGGCGTCGGCGCCACAGAAAGCCGCGTCACCAGGCACTCCACAAATCCCACCTTCTGCGCCAGGTATTCTTCTTGTTCCGGCGTCTCCAGGTTTCGCGCAATCGCCGCGCGGATTTTTCCCGAAGGCTGCAAAAGTTCACACAAATGAGCAGGTCCATCGCCGAATTGTCTCCGGCCACGAGCCGCTTTTTGATGCCGTCTGCCAGCAGTTTTCCCATATCCTCTATTGCGCCTGGGAAAATGGGCAGCGCCACATAAGGCATACGGGAAACCACATCCACGCAAGCTTCGTATTCGCCGTCCAGGCCGAACGCGTCATATCCAAAAATCGGCACTCGGGTAAAGCTGCCGTCGCTGTGCGTTTTAAAAAGCGTATAGGTTCCCGCTTCCCGCAGCTCCTTTGCCTGCGCCGCCCGGTGCGTCAAAAAAGTCACGTGGTATCCTGCATCCGTCCCAAAAATATCCGCCAGATAGCTCTTGGCAATTTTCCCCGCGCCCACGATGGCGATCTCTCTTACTGTCTCTGCCAATGCCACTCCTCCTAGTAGTTGATATCGAACGGATCTTGCTGGGAAAGCTCGTAATACTGCCCCACAATCAGTTCCTTTAGCAGCTTCTCCTCGGGCACACTGTCACAAAGGCCGCAAAACCGCGAAATCGCCGCGTCGATGCCCTCGTTTTGCACACACTGCTCGATCTCCACCGCCCCGGGATCCGCAGGATTTTTAAAGTAGAACCCCAGCGCCGCGCCGCGCGGAAAGGAAGTAGGGCATGCGCCCGTGCTTCAGACAGGAGAGCGCCGGGCCAATCAGCCGGTCTCCCTTGGCCAGCTTGCGCTTCAGATCCTGCGCGACTCTCATACAGGTATCCTTGTTGTTGTCGTTGGCATCGGCGTAATAATCCTCCCGGCTCATGGGCTCCTCAGCCGCTATCTCTTCTTGCGTAAATCCGCATTCCTGACAAACGGCAAAATTGGCCTCCCGCTGCGCCAAAATTGCGCAGCGCGTAATATCCGGATCCTGCCCGCTCTGCCCAATATACTGCTTTCCTTTATACTGCCCATAGAGCGCCGTAATGCAGTGGGACATATTCAAAACCCAAATCTTATGCACCATCCATCCGGGCACATTGTGCTTTAAAACCAAGTTCACGCCCGCCGGCGGTTCACCCTTGAGCGGGTCCACATCCACGGGCAAAAGTCCGCATCGCTGGAATAGCAGACCAGCGGATCTTCGGCCAGCATCTCTGGCTGGGGATTGGCGCCGTTTCTCCATACCAGCGTTTCAGAAAGGCCAATTTTTTTTCTTTAAAATAACGCCTTTCCGCATCGGTTTCCAGCTTTTCTTCGATAAATTTGGTGAAAATTTCAGTGGAATTCAGGAAGTTGACGCAGATATAGATATCCAGCGGCTCTTGGTTTTTGCGCCACTCTTTTTTTGATGGCGTCCGCAATTAAATGCCCGATGGATTCGCAAGCCCCGGGGAATACATGCACGGTGGCATAGTTGGTATTGCACAGCGCATCCACGCATTTTCATATTCCGTTTGGGTGCAGAGCGCATCATAGCCCGCAATGGTGGCGCGGCTATGCGTGCCATCCGCATGGCGCTTGATGATGAGGTATTTTCCCTGGTCGCGCATTGCTTTTGTGAGCTCATCCGAATATTCAGAAACGTCAAATGATATCCCGCGACATCAAAAAGCTCCGCAAGATAGCCGCGCCCGATTTTGCCCGCGCCAATCAGCACTACTTCCTTTTTAGACATAGAACTGTCCTCCCTATTTTGATTTCAAATCTCTTCCTTTATGATAAACGCCAAAGAAGGTCCCGTCAACAAAAAGGAGAAAACAATCTGGCATTCAGGGAATGCCGCCTGCCCCTTTTCACATATAGGTTGCCACGCGGGCCGTCGATATGCTAGACTATCTATGCGCGCATATGCGATAGCAACCTTTTGGCTCTTGCCCTAAATTTTCAAGAGTTAAGGAGATTGTTATTATTGATGTCGTGCCTTTCAAATGCGCTTGGGAGGAATAGCAGAATGAATAAAAAAGTTTCCGGAGGCGGCCTGGGGCTTCTTTCGACCTTAACGCTCATTTTTTGGTTCTAAAATTATCGGGATTGGTTTCTTGGAGCTGGGTCTGGGTGCTCTCTCCCATATGGATTTCGGCCCTGCTCTTTGCGGCCGTTTTCTGCATCATTATGGTAGCCGGCCGACTAAAAAAAGGCAAATGGTAGCTTTTCGCCCTGTTATCCGGCATCGATAATACTTTGATTTCTCTCTCATTTTTTAGAAACAAAAAGAGCCAACCAGCAACTTTGCTAATTGGCTCTTTTTTAAATTGTTTTTGATTAGTCTGTCACATAGGGCAGCAGGGCCATAACCCGCGCGCGCTTAATTGCGGTGGCGAGCTCTCTTTGGTGCTTGGCGCACACACCTGTTGCTCTTCTCGGGGCGATTTTGCCCGTCTCTCCCACGAACTTCTTCAGCTTCGCGGTATCTTTATAGTCGATGCCTGTCGCCTTTTCAGCGCAGAACGCACAGACCTTTTTCCGGGGCCGTCTGGGCCGCGGTCTTCTTTTGTGCTCTCTCTTCCATTTCTGTATCCTCCTTCTTGGAATATTAGAACGGAGAGCTCCTCGTCGTCTACCAGGACGTCGCTCATCTCGGACGCAAACAGTTCTTCGTCTTTGGGCGCGGAAGCGGGGCGTTTCCATAGCTGTGGCTGCTGCCACCACCATAACTGCTCCCGGAAGCGCCGGAGCCTGCTGCCCCTGGCTTTGCGAGAAACTCGATATCATCTGCCTGGATTTCCGTTACATAGCGCTTGGTGCCATCCTTCGCATCATAGGAGCGCGTTCTAAGTTCGCCCACTACTGCAATCTGTTGGCCTTTTACGAGATACTTTGCGCAGTTATCCGCAAGACCCCGCCAAGCGATGACATTGAAGAAATCCGCCTCTTCCCTGTTCATGCGCCGCGTCACCGCGACACCCAGGGTCGTTACCGACACGCCGCTCTGCGTGGTTCTGTGTTCCGGGTCTCTTGTGAGCCGGCCAACGATAAATACTTTATTCATTGCCTTACTCCTGTTCTTTCTTGACGACCATGAAACGCATTACATCTTCGGAAATCTTCAGGTTTCTTTCGAGCTCGATAGGCAAGCCCGGATTCGCTTTGAAATTCATCAGAACGTAGTAACCTTCGGAAATGTAGTCGATCGAATACGCAAGCTTTCTCATGCCCCATTCATCGATATTCTCGACTTCGCCGTTATCGGCTTTCACGATATCCGCGAATCTGGCGATGAGAGCTGCTCTTGCCTCTTCTTCAACTGTAGGTTTGATGATGTAGAGTAATTCGTAGCTGTTCATTGTTTCACCTCCCTTTGGACTAGTGGCGCCAAAATCCTTTGGCGCAAGGACGTATGCTCATATATAAGCTTATCCATTATAGCAGACGTTTTTTTGCCTTTGCAAGCCTTTTTACAGCATGGATACGCCGCCTTCCTTGACTTCCCCTGCCCCAAAAACTATAATACGACTATACCATTACAAAAGATTTGGAGGGCAGTATGAGCGAATGCACACATGACTGTAGTTCCTGCCAGGCCGAGTGCGGCAGCAGGACGCAGAATTTTTTAGAAAAACCGCACGCGCAGAGCAGCATTAAGAAGATCATCGGCGTTGTGAGCGGCAAGGGCGGGGTGGGCAAATCCTCTGTCACCGCGATGCTGGCGGTTTCCATGGCAAGAAAGGGCTTTCACACCGCAATTTTAGATGCAGATATTACCGGGCCATCCATCCCTAAAATGTTCGGGATTACGGAAAAAGCCACGGGCACAGACAGCGCGCTGTTCCCGGTTTCGAGCAAGGGCAGGATTGACGTGATGTCCATCAACCTGCTGTTGGAGCACGACAGCGACCCGGTCATCTGGAGAGGGCCGGTGATTGCCGGAGTCATCAAACAGTTCTGGCAGGACGTCATCTTGAAGGATGTAGATTATATGTTTGTCGATATGCCGCCGGGCACCGGGACGTGCCGCTGACGGTATTCCAATCCATCCCGCTGGACGGCATCATCATCGTGGCCTCGCCCCAGGAGCTGGTTTCCATGATCGTGGGCAAGGCGGCCAAGATGGCGCAGATGATGAAAATCCCGATTCTCGGCCTTGTGGAGAATATGAGCTATGTGCTCTGCCCGGACTGCGGAAAGAAAATTTCTCTGTTTGGCCAGGGAAACACCGAGCAGTATGCCCAAAGGGAGGGCTTCCCTCTGCTGGCAAAAATGCCGGTGGATCAAGCCTGGCGCAGCTTTGCGACCAGGGCGAAATTGAATCATTCAGGGGGATTACCTGGATGCGGCAGTCGCGACGATTCTCGGGCGCTAGGTGGCAGGCATGAAGAGGCTATTTGCAGTGCTTTTTGCGCTGTCGCTGCTATGTTGCGGTTGCTCAGGCAAAGCGCCTGTGGCGCTTTCGCCGGGGAGTTTATGGCCTATCCCGAGGAGGGGGACGCTATTTCTCCGCTTAGCACCAAGGGTGAATTTACGCTGACAAAAAACGGCGTGACCACCGGCAGCGCCGGTACCGCAGACCCTGCCTACAGCTTTACCGCCTACCACAGCAAGCGGGGCATCGCGCTGGGCAGCACTCTTTCGGATTTGGCCGCCGCTTACCCGGAGCTTTCCTTTAACGTCATCTACGGCCAAAGCGAGGATTTTAAAGTCCAGGAGGGGGTAGCGCCCGGGAAAATTGCCAGTCAGGCGAAGGCGGGCAAAGACATCTCCTTTGTGCTCTACACGGTGCGCAGCATTGGCGGCGAGGTGCTTTCGGCAAAGGAGTTTAACGAATTTTGCGAGGAAAACAACGTGGACAGCGTGACGCTCTCCTCCGACCCGGGCAAATATGACTATGAGTGTTGGGGCATGATTTTCGGCATTTCCGGAGAAACCGTGGACAGCATTTCCTTTACCGCTGTGGCGCAAGCCCAGGCAGAGCCCACGGGCTCTGGAGCCATCCCTCCCTCTGCCGCTCCAGAGCATCAGGGCGGCAGCGAGGCCGGCGCGGCAAACTAAAGAAGATAAAAAAGAGGAACAGCACAAGCTACTCCTCTTTTTTATCTTCTCTTCATAGTGAGCGCGGATTTTATCAAAGCTTTTCGGCACTCAGAAAATGCTCCACCCGGCAGGCATCTTCCGCCGCGACCTCTTCGGAAACGCCGAGCGCCACAAGGCAGTTTGTGAGCACCTGGTGGCGCTCATAAATCCGCTGGGCGATCTCCATTCCCGGCGAAGTAAGCGTGATATAGCCCCGGCGTCCACCTCGACATATCCATTTTCCCGCAGCTGTTTCATCGCCACACTGACGCTGGCCTTGCTGAAATCCAGGGCTGCGGCAATTTCCACCGAGCGCACACTCCCGTTGCGCTGAAAAGCGACGGATCGTCTCGAGATAGTTTTCCGCTGATTCTTGTATCTTCATGGCCCCTCCTCCTTGCTTATATGATCGCCATGTTAGCATATGCTAACTTTTTTTCAAGGAAATTATAAGATCGCATTGACACTTTTTTCCGGTTGTGGTAAACTTCAGCTGTAAATAAGTTAGTTATAACTAACTAAGAAGGAGGCATAGAATGCCCTTATCGATGGCGGAAATTGGCAGCAATGCGCGGGTGGAACAAGTAACCGGAAAAGACGAGACGCGCACGCATCTGAAAAATTTGGGGTTTGTGCCCGGGGCGCCGGTCACAGTGATATCGCGTCTGGGCGGAAACCTCATCTTATCGCTTATGGATACGCGCATCGCCCTGAACAAGGGCATGGCGAGCCGGATTTTGGTATCGCTTATTTAAAAGGAGGAGAAAAATGAAAACGCTAAGAGATATCGCCTGCGGAAAGAGCGCAGTGGTTGTGCGGCTGCATGGGAGCGGCGCAGTAAAACGGCGCATCATGGACATGGGAATTACCAAGGGGACAGAGATTTTCGTGCGCAAATTGGCGCCGCTGGGCGACCCACTGGAGCTTCTGGTTCGGGGATATGAGCTGAGCCTGCGCAAAGCGGATGCGGAGATGATCGAGGTCGGTTAAAAATTTTGCACTATAGTTAGTTTAGACTAACTTTTTGAAGGAGGAACGCATATGTCCATAAAGATTGCCCTGGCGGGCAACCCGAACTCCGGCAAGACAACGCTCTTTAACAGCTTGACCGGCAGCAATCAGTATGTCGGCAACTGGCCAGGGGTGACGGTGGAAAAAAAGGAAGGGCGGCTTCGGGGGCACAGAGACATCGTCATCCAGGATTTGCCGGGAGTTTATTCCCTTTCGCCCTACACGCTAGAGGAAGTTGTCTCTCGCAATTACCTTGTAGAGGAGAAGCCAGACGTCATTTTGAACATTGTAGACGGCACAAATCTTGAGCGCAACCTTTATCTCACAACACAGCTTGCAGAGGTGGGCGTGCCCATGGTCATCGCGCTCAACATGTGCGACCTGCTGCAAAAAGCAGGGGGCGAGAGCGTAATCTGGAAAAGCTGAGCCGGGAGTTCGGCTGCCCGGTGGTGGAGATTTCGGCACTCAAGGGCACGGGCACAAAAGAGGCTGCGGAGGCCGCCGTCCGGATGGCCGGCACAGGCAGGCCGGCGCAGCACTTACTATTTGCGCCGGAAATCGAGGATGCACTAAAAATTATCGCCGGGCGGATTCGGGGCAAAGTGGAGGAGGAACACCTCCGGTGGTATGCCGTTAAGCTCTTTGAGCGGGATGCCAAGGCCATGGAGAAAATCAGCGCCGCGAGCGAACCGGATGCGGAGATAACAAGCGCCATCGAGGCTTGCGAGAAGAAGCTGGACGACGACAGCGAGAGCATCATCACCGACCAGCGCTATCAGAAAATCGGAAAAATGCTGGCGGGCGGGACGCGCAAGAAGGTTCAGGGACAGCTCTCGGTTTCGGATAAGATTGACCGCATTGTCACCAACCGCTGGTTGGCGCTGCCCATCTTCGCCATCGTGATGTTTTTGGTTTACTACGTCTCCGTGAGCACGGTGGGCGATATCCTAACCGGGTTCACCAACGACACGCTCTTTGGGGAGTGGATTGCGGAACCGGTGCGGGAATGGCTCGCGGCCATAGGGACGCAAGGGCTGGCTGGTGGGGTTGGTCGTGGACGGCGTCATCGGCGGTGTGGGCGCGGTGCTCGGGTTTGTTCCCCAGATGCTTGTGCTGTTCTTATTCCTGGCCGTTTTGGAGGACTGCGGCTACATGGCGCGCATCGCCTTTATTATGGATCGCTTGTTCCGCAAATTTGGGTTTTCGGGCAAATCCTTTATTCCCATGCTCATCGGCTCGGGGTGCAGCGTGCCCGGCATTATGGCTTCCCGCACCATTGAAAATGATCGGGATCGCAAGATGACCATTATGACCACGAGCTTTGTGCCCTGCGGCGCCAAGATGCCCATCGTCGCCCTGCTGGCTGGGGCGGTATTCGGCGGAGCATGGTGGATTGCGCCTTCGGCATACTTTATCGGCATTGTTGCCGTCGTCTGTTCGGGCATTCTGCTCAAAAAGACCCGGTTGTTTGCCGGAGAGCCCTCCCCCTTTGTCATGGAGCTGCCGGCCTACCACCTGCCGACGGTGGGCGGCGTGCTGCGCAGCACATGGGAGCGGGGCTGGTCGTTCATCAAAAAGCCGGGCTTATCATCCTGCCCTCCAGCATCCTCATTTGGCTGCTCTCCAGCTTCGGCATTGTGGGCGGGGGTCTAGTAATGGTAGAGGATATGGACTTGAGCCTGCTGGCAAACCTGGGCAATCTCTTCGCCTTCCTCTTCATCCCGCTGGGATTTGGCAACTGGCAATCCTCTGTGGCGACAGTGATGGGCTTGGTGGCCAAAGAGGAAGTTGTGAGCGTATTCGGCACGCTATACGGCGTGGCGGGAGACGCTGGAATTCGTAGAAAACGGGGCATTTGGAGAGCTGGGCGCCATTGCCGGGCATTTCACCGGGCTATCCGCATACTCCTTTCTCATCTTCAACCTGCTCTGCGCGCCTTGCTTTGCTGCTATTGGCGCAATCCGGCGGGAGATGAACAGCGCAAAATGGACTTGGGCGACTGTGGGCTACCAGACCGGCTTGGCTTACAGCGCGGCGCTCATCGTCTATCAGCTGGGGCAATTCTTTACCGGAGCGGGCTTTACCGTTTGGACGGCAGTGGCGTTTTTCGCTGCTGGGGCTCTTCTTCTATCTGCTGCTGCGCCCGGCGCCTAAAAACAAGGTGCTTTACCAGGAGGCGCGCACATGAGAGATCTTTTCACAACACACCTGCCCACGCTGCTCGTAGGGCTCGCTGTACTGGCCATTTTCGGGATTTGCATCTACCGGCTGGTGCGGCTCCGCAAAAAGGGGCAATGCACCTGCGGATGTTCCAATTGCCCTTATAGCGGCCAGTGCAGCTCTGCCAAAAAACAGGGAGGCCTCCACCAGCCTTAGGGTTTCCCAGGAAATCGGCACAACAAAAAAAGAGCCTATTGGCAGGCTCTTTTTTGCTCCTAAAACGGCTTATTTGTAGTTCTCTGCTCTCACAGCGAAGTACGCCTGGGGATGTTCGCAGACCGGGCAGACCTCCGGCGCTTTCTTGCCCACATAGATATGACCGCAGTTTGCGCACTGCCACACAACGACGTCGTCCTTCTCGAAGATTTTTTCTTATCCTGGGCGTTTTTCAGCAGCGTATTGTAGCGCTCCTCGTGCTCTTTCTCGATTTTGCCCACTGCCTCGAACAGGTACGCAATTTTATCAAAGCCCTCTTCCTTGGCTTCCTTTGCGAACTCCGCATACATCTCTGTCCACTCATAGTTCTCGCCCGCAGCGGCAGCTTTCAGGTTCTCTTCGGTATTGCCGATGCCGCCCAACAGCTTGAACCAAATTTTTGCGTGCTCTTTCTCATTGCCCGCAGTTTCTTCAAAAATCGCGGCGATCTGGTTATAGCCTTCCTTTTTCGCCTTGGACGCGAAGTAGGTATATTTGTTTCTCGCCTGAGATTCGCCTGCAAATGCCGCCATCAAGTTCGCTTCTGTTTTGCTTCCTTTAACTCTTTCATGCTGTTTTCTCCTTTTTTAATGTTCACGGCATTTTCACAAACGCCGTAGATCACAATGTCATCTTCCGAGGGCAAAAAGCCCGTCGCCTGCCGGATATCCTCTGAGATGCTACCCATGACTTTTGGGTCAAGATCGCTCATCTCCCCGCAGCTGCGGCACACCAGATGGCTATGCCGATGCGTCTGCCCGTCAAATCGATCCGCGCCCACTGCAACGTGAATCTTGCGGAGCTCGCCGCTCTGGGCTAGGCAGTTGAGGTTCCGGTACACAGTCGCCAGGCTGATGCTGGGGTTGCCCGCCGCACCCACTCATAGACCATATCGGCCGTGGGATGCGCGGTACTCCCCGCCATGGCTTGGCGAATTACCTCTCGCTGCTTTGAATATTTCATATCGACCCTTTCCAAGTAACGATAATCGTTATCATTTCTGTTTTTATTATACCAAATTTTGCAAAGTTGTCAATGTTTTTTACGAAAGAAAAAAAGCCCTCTTTTTATAGAAGGCTTCTTTTTTATTTACACATGCTCCTTGCAGGAGATTTTCTCCACTTCTAACTGGAACACGCATACACAATCCAACATGGCTGGTGAAAAGGCCCAATCTCCCTTGCCCGTGTTGTGCTGCATGATAAGCTGTAGCGCAGCCTCTTTTTTCCCGAGCGTCCTCCACCAGGGATACGCGCCCCACACCCATTACGCTTTGATAGCGGGCGGAATGCTGGCAAGCGGTCTCCCCCCCCGGCTGCAGGGCATAGCCCGTATCCAGCTCAAAGCTCACCTTGGGCGCTTTTGTGATGAGCTCTATTTTCCGGCCTTCCTTTGCGCTATGAAAATAGAAATGCCGGTTCCTCTCTTGCCTGCAAAAGCCAAAATTCAGGGGGACGATATATACCTCTTCTCCATCATAAAAGCCGAGGCGACAGCAATGGCAGCAGGGAGATTATTTTCCATCTTCCCAGAGTCACGATTTCCCGATCGCTTCTTCTCATCTCTTCTAATCTGTTTCAGCCGCAGTGCAGCCACAGCATAGCCCAGAAAGAGGGTCTTGGAGTTTTCGTCATCCACAAAGTGGCAGTGGGGGTCACCCGCCGCCAGCTTACGACCCTCGGTCACGGCGATGCTGTAATCAGAGGCGTACTCCACCACCTTGACGCCCCGGCTGCGGAGCAGGTCTTTTTTCCATTGCCGCGCGTCAGCGGACATATGCACAGTGACCTGAAAGCCCAGCTTCGCGCTCATGATGCCGATGGAAAGCCCCAGATTGCCGGTGGAGCCCACCGCGATGGAATACTGCGAGAACAGCTTGCGGAAGCGTTCCTCTGCCAGAACGGCGTAGTTGCCGGTAAGGATCTATCTCCTGCTTTACCTGGGCAAAGGGGTATTTGGGGATTCTCCCAAAAGACTTCTCTTTGAGCTTCTATCTCTGCAAACTGCATGTGAGCCTCCAATGCGTTTTTCTCTATTCTACCACGACTTTACAACTTTAGCATTTGCCGGTATAATTTTTATTATATTAAAAGGAAAGCTGGAAATAATTATGAAACACAGCAAACTCACCACTATTGCCATCGCCGGGCTGCTCTGCGCGATTGGCATCATCATACCCGCCTTTTCCCCATCAAACTTCTGCTGGAGCCGGCCTCCTTTACGCTGGCCAGCCATGTCGCAATTTTGTGGCGCTCTTTATCTCCCCCCTCTGTGGCCATTTCCGTTTCCATCGGCACGACGATAGGGTTCCTTCTGAGCGGAATGCCCATAGTCGTAGTGCTGCGGGCTCTTTCTCAGATTATTTTTGCCACCATCGGGGCGTTTATGCTGAAGAAAAAAACAAAGAGTGGCTTTCTACGGGCAAAAAGATGTTCACCTTTGGCCTGCTGCTCTCTATTATCCATGCGGTAGGCGAAGTTTTGGTGGTGATCCCCTTCTATTTTACCAGCGGCCTCTCGGCTGGGTACTACGACAAAGGGATTTTTCATCTCCGTCATCCTGCTCGTGGGCGTGGGAACGCTCGTTCACAGCATGGTGGACTACGCGATTTCCTAGCAATTTGGAAGCCGTTAAAAAATAGCTGCGCAAAACTAAATTGCACAGTTTGGTTGACAGCCGGGGAAAATGATGCTAAGATAATATCTGCGCCAAAAGTTTTTGGCGCAGCAAACATAATATTTGTGCCTGTAGCTCAGCTGGATAGAGTGTCTGACTACGAATCAGAAGGTCAGGGGTTCGAATCCCTTCAGGCACGCCACAAAAAACCTACCCACTGTCGGGTAGGTTTTTGTATCTGAATGGAGGATTTATGAGAGCAGTCGTTGCAGAAAATCTGACAAAAATTTATGCATCCGGAAAGCAGGCGTTAGAAGACGTCTGCTTTTCCATTGATGAGGGAGAAATTTTTGGTTTTTTAGGCCCAAACGGCGCGGGCAAAACCACGGCGGTGAAACTGTTAAATGGCATGCTCACCCCTTCTGCAGGGACGGGGCAGGTTTTTGGCCTTGACTCCAGCAGGGGAGCCGGAAAAAGTGCACATGCTGTGCGGCGTTGTCACCGAGCACGCGCAGATGTATAACCATTTAACCGGCATGCAAAATCTAGTTTTTTATGGCACTCTGTTCGGCATGAGCGCGGAAAAAAGCCGGAGCAGAGCCACCGCGCTTTTGGAACAATTATCGCTTTTAGAGAGTGCCGGGCAGAAGCTGGGCACATATTCCACCGGCATGCGCCAGCGTCTTTCTCTGGCCCGGGCGATGATGCACAGCCCCAAACTCTTATTTTTAGACGAACCCACTGCGGGATTGGACCCACAAAGTACGCATGAGGTCAACCATCTGATACAAGGCCTCGCCGAAACTCAAGGAACGACTGTATTTTTATGCACACACCAACTGCGTTATGCACAGGAGATCTGCACGAGCTATGGGCTGATTGACGGCGGGCGCATGCTGGCGGTAGGGCAGCTTGAGCAGCTGCGGGCGCTCGTTTGCCCAGGCGTGACCGTGATGCTTCGGGCGAGCAGCTATCCTCCGGATCTTTTGGGGCAGGCGACGGAGGAGGGCATGGAGGTTTCCCTGAGCTCAGAAGAGGAAATTCCCCTGCTTGTCAGAAAAATTGTGGAACAGGGCGGCAGCGTATACCATGTATCCGCGCGCCAGCCCTCGCTGGAGAAATCTACTTTGCCCTGACCCAGCGCCAGAAAGGGGAGGCTGCGAGATGACAAAACCATGCAGAAAGCCATTATTTTAAAAGACTTGCGCACCATCGCCACAAATAAGCGGATGCTTGCGGTGCTGCTCATTGTGCCGCTCATCATGATGGTTGTCGTACCCACAATTATTGTGCTGACGCTGAGCCTGGCGCCCCTTAATTCTCCGGATTTCCAGGAGTTGGCGGGCATGCTGCTCCCCCGGAGCACAGGGCGATTTACGGCAGATGCTTTTAAATCTGCTTTTCAACAATGTTTTGCCGTTGTTTTTTCCTCATCATTCCTGTGATGGCTTCCTCCGTCATGGCAGCGGGAGCTTTCATTGGTGAAAAAGAAAAGAGCACGCTAGAAACGCTGCTCTACTGCCCTCTTTCGCTGAAAAGAATCTTCAACTCCAAGGTGCTCTCCTCTTTTCTTTTGAGCACGGCGGTTTCTTTTTGCTCTCCTTTTTTGTGATGCTGCTGGTGGTGGAAATCGAGCTTCTTATTGTGAGCAAAATTTTTGCTGCCCGGCATTAGCTGGCTTGTCATGATGCTGCTCGTCTCCCCGGCCATTTCGCTCATCGCCATCACACTCATCGTACGCGGTTCGGCCAAGGCGCAATCTTTTGAAGAATCCCAGCAGCGCAGCGTTTTTCTGATTCTGCCCATCCTTCTGCTCCTCGTGGGGCAGTTTACCGGTATCATGGCGATAAACGCATGGGTGTTTTTGGGAATGGGAGTGGTTTGCGCTCTTCTTGCTTGGCTACTGCTGAAAAGCGCGTTTCGCCGGTTTTCCTATGAAACGCTGCTACAATAGTTTTCACCAATCCCGTACGCCGGCGATATGCAAAAAGCGCGCCTGATTGTAGATATAGCTACTAAGCGGACGCATATACGCATCAAAAGTATGGGCAGCGACATAGATTTCCCCCTCCCGCACCCCGACGATCACCGGCGAGTGATAGAAAGTGCCATCTGCGCGCCCGAGCTGTACGATATCGCCGATTTGCACGCTATCCTCGCTGGCGAGCACGGCATGAGGGCCGACGCCCTTGTTGCCCACGAGAAAATTATATAGGTAGGGGACGCCCGTCCAGGAAGGGTCCGGTTGCTGCTGGTATAGTAGTACCAGCCAAAGGTCTTTTCGGGTTCATCACCTTGGCGCCCGCAAAGATACACTGAGAGGCATAGTTGGTGCAATCGCCGCCCAGGGAATCAAAATTTAGGTAGGCTGGATTTCTCTTAAACGCCCATTTTTCCGCATATTCCACAGCGGCTTGCCGGTTATAGCCCACTTCTCTCACTGAAATACCCTCCGCAATTCCTCTTTTTTCTACTATATGAAAGGCCGGGCCGCCGCGTGAACGCAGCAGCCCGGCAGAGGGGTGTAGGCGGGTATTTTTATTCTCCCGGCGGAAAATCTGTGGATGCGGCGAGCGCCGTCTGTGTTTCATAATCCGCGACCCGCTCCTTGAGCCGGGAGATCGTCGCATGAAGCGCCTGGGAGCCCAGCACTATTCGCAGCGGGGCGGGCTCTATTTCAGCGCTTTCTATGATGCGCCGCGCCATACGCGCAGGATCTCCCGGGGCAAGGCCCTTTGAGGAATCGAGCATGGCAAGAAAGCCATGGCAAGACTCGTATTCCGGCATGAGCTTCGCTACTTTTGCGCTCCCATAACGGAACTCAGTGCGCGCGCCGCCGGCTCCACCAAGGTGACGCCGATGCCAAACTGAGCGACCTCCTGCGCTACGGCTTCGCAAAAACCCCTCTATGCCAAACTTTGTGGCATGGTACGTAGAAATTGCCATTATGACTGCAATAAATTTTTGATTCATTCGGAGCTTTTGTGCTATTATAAATTTATCTAAAATGGGAGGCTCAAATGAAGAAGACAAAGTGGGACTTTTGGAATATCATTTCTCTTCTCTTCTTTACAATCTGCTTTTTGTTAACCATCTATGTTACGCGCCGGGCCGCTGCCGTCATACTGGATTCCGAGGCTTCCAGCGAACTAATTTTGGCCCACCACTTAGCCGATAAAGGGAACTTTTATGAGTACAGAATGGCTCTATTCTTCAGAGCTGCGCGTACTCAACACACAGCTGATTTTATGCCTTTGTTTAGGCTATTGGACGATTGGAGCACCGTTCGTTTTATAGGCACAATTATTCTTCAGTGCCTACTGATTCTTTCATATTGGTATTTGACACGCAGCTTGAAAATACGCTCAAAGTATTTCTTTTTACAGCCGGCCTTCTCATTCTTCCATCCAGCGGCGCTTATGCTAAATATGTTTTTATATCATTGCTACTATATTCCCCATATTGCCCTTGGATTTTTTTGTTGATGGGGCTTTTTGCAGGCTACAGGAGAATGGTGCACGAAAAACCTGGAAGAGCATATGCCTTCTAGCTATCTTTTTGCTGATAAGCTTTGGCAGCGGCCTTGGCGGCATCCGCCAACTTATGGCTACATTTGCTCCTTAGTGCTGATCTGTTTTTGCTTTCTTTTCGCCAAAAACAATTATCTCCCGGGCTTAAATCTAGTGAAAAAAGCGCGCCTTTTTTTTTTTCTCAAGAAGGGCGTGCTCTTATCCTCTCACTATTAGGCGCGCTATGTGCAGCCATCGGTTATTTGATAAATAGCAAAGTGTTTGCCCAATACTTTTCCTTCAGGACTACGAAATTACAAAATATATATCCCTGATTTTCTCATCTTCGAACAATGTTATCGTGGGTTGATGTCTGTCTTTGGCTTCCGCGCCGAAATTCCTCTCATGTCCGTTGATGGAATAGCCTCCATATGCAGCATCCTTTATTTCTGGCTGGTGATTTACTTCTCCATGCGCCTATTTTTGCGCAGATCCCAAATAAAATCCATTCCCTATGCGGTTGTTTCCCTGATGTTTTTTAAGTGCCCTGGTGATTAATCTTCCCATAATGCTCTTAACTTTTACATATATAGATCGTTATTTAATCCTAGTAACTGTGCTGTTTATTCCGCTTCTTGCTCTGCTTTTAAATGACCGAGAAGGGGGCGCTACCTATGCCCCGATATACTAAAACACTTAGTATTTTTTATCGGTGTTATTATCGCATTCAATAGTTTTTACTTTGCAAGGCCCTACCTCAAGCGCAGCCTGACGCCTGAAGTAGCCGACAAAGAAACCCAAGATCTCTCTTGCTGCAGATTATTTAAAGGAAAACGACTATGAGTTCGGCTTTTCTACGTTCTGGAATGCTAATATTGTGACTGAACTTACAGATGGCATTGTCGAAGTCGCATCTGTGCAAGATCTTCCCACTCCTCATTTTTTTTCATTGGCTTGCGCTCAAAGATTATGAGAGACAGGGATACCATACTGAAAAACGTTTTTATTGTTATCTATCGCGGAAGAGGCTGCAATCCAAGATAGCGATCTGCTCATGAGCGGGGAAAAGGTTTACCAAGATGAATTCTACGTTATCTATGATTATCCTTCCGACGCAAAGTTTGCAGAGACTCTAGACTATCTCCCAGACTAATTTTAGAAAAAAGCGGCACTCATGCGCTGCTTTTTTATTTCTTTACGAAATCTTGTGCATCCTCCCTCGCCGTGCTATGATGGAAAAACAAGAAATCTTACCAATAGAAAGGACGGTACCAACATGAAAGCCATCAACAGTTTAAACGCGCGCAACATACTACGGAGGATTTTAACTAAAATTGCCCTCAAAACCAACTTGGAGGAACTATGTTTCAAAATAGAAAAAGAACTTTGGGCTCTTTACCGGCCTACAAACGGCGCTTTTTTGCAGATCTTATCTGCTGTGTTTTGGTTTCGGCTTTTGCGCTCGTCATCCCGCTTATCGTGCGCTTTATCACAGATACGCTGCTGGGAAACCCCGCAGAGGGCATGGACAACATACTTGGAGCCGCAGGCGTGATGCTTTTGTGCATCGCCCTGCAGGCGGGCTGCAACTACTATATGGACGCCAAGGGCCATGCCCTGGGCGCGCGCAGATGGGCGGGACGTGCGTCAGCAACTTTTCGACCACTGCCAGCGGCTCTCCTTCTTTTTACGATGAGCACCGGGTTTTTGCCGCATCACCAGCGATTCGCTTTTGACGGATTTTTCACCGCTTCCCGGAGGACGGTCATCAACTCCGGTGAAATTTTTTGGGCGCGGCAATCATCCTATCCTGCTTTAACTGGAAGCTCACGCTGCTCATCCTCTGCTTTTTGCCCTTTATGCTGGCCTACGCTGCATTTCAATGGGAAGATGGGCGGCTTATGCCAGGAGTTACGAAAATAGCGGATGTAAACGCCCAGATGGAGGATTCGCTGCTCGGCATTCGGGTGGTACAGTCTTTTGCCAACGAACAGTTGGAGACGGAGAAAATTCCATAAAAACCACGGCTTTTTTGAGCGGCGGCGGGACAGCTACGCCAGCGATGCGGTGCTGGATACCGGGGCAAAGGTGTTTGCCCAAATGATCCCGCTGTGCGTCATCCTATTTGGCGGGTTTCTGCTCTCATGCGGGGAAAGTGGCGCTGCGAGCTGCTTGTGCTTTTTTGCTCTATGTGGGGTATTTCACTCGCCCATCGAGCAGCTCATCAACATGACGCAGCTCTATCAGGAGGGCGGCACCGGATTTCGGCGGTATCTGGAGCTTATGCGCACACAGCCGGAGGTGCGGGACTGCCCTGAGGCAGTGGATGCGCCGGCGCTTGCGGGAAATATTGCGTTTGAAAATGTGAGTTTTTCTTACGCCACTGGCCCGGTTGTGCTCCGCAATATCGAGCTTCGCGTGCGGGCGGGAGAATATCTGGCGCTGGTGGGCACTTCGGGTGTGGGCAAGACGACGCTCTGCTCGCTCATCCCACGGTTTTACGACGTTTGCACGGGAGCTGTACGCATCGACGGCAGGGATGTGCGCAGCATGACGCTGGCCTCTGCGCCGGCAAGTGGGCGTGGTGCAGCAAGACGTTTATCTCTTTTCCGGCACTGTGGCCGAAAACATCGCCTATGGCAAGCCGGGCGCCAGCCGGGAGGAAATCCAGCAGGCGGCAGAGCAGGCCGGGGCGCACGAGTTTATCAGCGGCCTGCCGGACGGATACGACACGGACATCGGCCCACAGGGCGTGCGGCTTTCCGGCGGGCAGCAGCAGCGGCTCTCCATCGCCCGGGTGTTTCTCAAAACCCGCCCATCCTCATTTTAGACGAGGCGACTTCGGCGCTGGACAGCGAGAGCGAGCGGGTCGTGCAGCAATCCTTAGGGAGGCTGGCGGAAGCACGGACGACGTTGGTCATCGCGCACCGGCTTTCCACCATCCGCAAGGCGCACCGCATCCTTGTGCTCAGCGAGGCAGGCATTTGCGAAGAGGGCACGCACGAAGCGCTTTTTGCAAAAGGGCGGTGAGTATGCGCGGCTCTACCACACCTGGTACGAAAATTAAGATAATAGAAAAAAGAGAGGCAATTGCCTCTCTTTTTAGACCGCAGCGCGCTCTTTTTTTTTTGAGCCCCTCTTCTGTCCCTTCCCGGCAGGCCTGCTCATAGTAGGAAGCCTTATGGTTGATATGCTCGAGATAGCCCTGAAGCTCGGCGATGCGCTCCTCCACAGCGCGCTTATGCGAAAGCACCATTTGCAGGCGGCTTTGCAGCGTTCCATCCCCGGCTGCGGAGAGCGCACAAACTTTTTGATATCCCGGATGGGCATATCCGTATTTTTCAGGCAAGTGATAAGAGAGATCCATTCCAGGTCTTTTTCCTGATAGACGCGCACCCCTGAGGCGTTGCGCGCAACCGGCGGAAAAAGCTGCTCCTTTCATAAAAGCGCAGCGTGGAGGCGGAAAGCCCCGTGCGCTCCGAAACCTGTTTGATTGTATATCCCATGCTCATAACCTCTTTCGCCGTTTGTTGATTTATTATACTACTTCCTTCGCATATGGACAAGTTCATGCTATACTAGAGAGCATCAGGAGGAACAACTATGCGCACAGAAAAACAGATGATGGACCTCATCTTGGGGTTTGCGGAAAAAGACGACCGGGTGCGGGCGGTGGCGATAAACGGCTCTCGAGTCAACAAAATATTCCGCCCGACCATTTTCAGGATTATGACGTGGTGTACCTGGTGCGGAGATGGAATCCTTTTTAAAAGATCCGGCGTGGATCGATTATTTCGGGGAGCGGATTATCCTGCAAACCCCGGAGGACGAACGGTTTTTCACCCCGACGCTCGGGGGATGGTACTCCTACCTCATGCTATTTGCAGATGAAAACCGCATCGACCTCATGCTCATCCCGGTTTCGGATGCAGAGCGGTATGCCGGGGAGGATACGCTTACAAAAAATCCTGCTGGATAAGGACGCTCTTTTCCCTGCCCTCCCCCACCCAGCGACCAGATGCACCGCGTAAAAAAGCCCACGCTAGAGCAGTATGCCGCATGCTGCAATGAGTTTTGGTGGACGAGCACCTACGTCGCCAAGGGGCTGTGCCGGAAGAAAATTTTCTACGCCATCAAGCATCTAAACGATTGCGTGCGGGAAGAGCTTCTCGCCATGCTCTCCTGGCAGGCGGGTATCAAGACCGGCTTTTCCATCAGCGTTGGCAAGGGGGCGCAGCACCTGCCCGAGTATTTGGATAAACGGACAAACCGGCTTCTTAAGCGCCAGCCGGCAGGATGGATATGCGGCATGCTGGGAATCGCTCTTCACCATGTGCGGGCTGTTTTGCGAGGCCTCGCACTTTGTGGCGGAACAGCTCGCGTATCCGCTTCCCAAAGAAGAAGAGCCGGTGGCGCAGTATTTGAAGCGGATGTGCATCGCCTATCCGCCCATGGATTTTTAGGAGGAGAGAGATGGATAATACCGCTCGTTTTGAGGGGAAAGCCGCGCTTTATCGGCAATACCGCCCCTCCTATCCAAAGGAATATTTCGACTATCTGTGGAAAAAGGCAGAGCTTTGCCCGAAAGATGCCGTGGCGGATATCGGCGCGGGCACTGGGATTTTCTCCGAACAGCTGCTGGAGCTGGGGCTGCGGGTTTTCGCCGTGGAGCCTGGGGCGGATATGCGCAGCGCTTGCCAGGCGCAGCTTGGGCAAAACCGGCTTTTTCCGCAATTGCGGGAACTGCCGAGCGCACGGGTTTAGCGCCGGGCAGCATGAAGCTCGTGACTGCGGCGCAGGCGTTTCACTGGTTCGACAAAAAAGCCTTTGGGGCGGAGTGCCGGCGAATTTTGCAGCCCGGCGGGCTGGTGGCTCATATGGAACAGCCGGGATTTAGATAGCGCGCTGACGGGCAAATGCCGACAGGCTTTCCGCGCCTATTGCCCGGGGTTTACGGAATTTTCCGGCGGAGTTTCCCTGGATCCGGATGATATTTCCTCCTTCTTTTTGACGGCCGCATGGGCTATCGCCGATTTAAAAACGATGTGTACTACGATTGCGACGCGTTTTTGGGCGAATGCTCCTCCTCCTATGCTCCAAAAAAGGGCGAGGCGCATTATGAGGATTTGGTTTTGGCGCTGCGTCAGGTTTTTGCAGAGGAGAGCCGGGATGGCAGGCTCCTCTTCCCCATGCAGACCACGAGCTTTCTCGGGCAGCCGGCATAGGCGTTGCAAAAGAGAAGAAAACGTCGTATAATAAAGTTTAGAAACGAATATTAAGGGGAGCTTGCATGGGCAGGCTGAGAGGAAGGTGTGACCTTCGACCCGTAAACCTGATTTGGATAATGCCAACGTAGGGAAAACTGGAATACAGGCGCGCTTTCCGCTTGCGAAGATGCAGGCAAGGCGCGCTTTTTGACGCCCCAGACGGAGGAAATATGAACAGGCAAAATTTGAAGAAACTTGTGCTGGCGGGGCTGCTCATTGCAGTGGGAGTGGCATGCTCGCCTTTCAGCATCCCGGTGGGGGCATCCAAATGCTTTCCCGTGCAGCACATGGTAAACGTGCTGGCGGCAGTGATGCTGGGGCCTTGGTATGGCGTGGGCATGGCGTTTGTCACCAGCCTGCTGCGGGTTTTGCTGGGTACCGGTAGTTTATTGGCCTTCCCGGGCAGCATGTGCGGCGCGCTGCTCTGCGGGCTAATCTATCACTACCGGAAAACCTGACGCTGACCTATTTGGCCGAAGTTTTGGGACGAGCATTTTGGGCGGCATGCTGGCCTACCCTTTGGCCACGCTGGTAATGGCAAAGCAGGCGGCGCTGTTCACCTACGTGCTCCCCTTCTTTGTGAGCACGGCCGGAGGCACGCTCATCGCGGCGGCGCTCATCTTTGCGCTTAGAAAGACGCATGTCATGGAGCGGTTTTGCATGAGCGCGCTTAGCATTACGGGGGCGCCGTTGGTGCATGTGATGACCAACTCCCTAAGCCAGAACGATTGCGCAAACCTGCTGTTGGCAGTGGGCGCGCGGCCCATCATGGCCGAGGCCGAGGAAGGGCCGCGGAGATTGCCGGGCGCTGCCGGGCGCTCGTGCTCAACACCGGGATTCCCTCGGCGGCAAAGTTTGCCGCCATGCGGCTCGCGGGAAAAGCGGCCAACCAGGCGGGCATTCCCGTGGTTTTAGACCCTGTGGGCATTGGCGCCAGCGCGTTTCGCCGGGAGCAGATTGGACGGTTGCTTGAAGAAATCCGCTTTACCGTCATTCGGGGCAACAGCGCGGAGATTGCCGTGCTAGCCGGGGCGGAGCGCAAATTTTCCGGGGTGGACGATGCGGGCGGCGAGGCGCGGGAAAGGAACATCTAGCCCGGCTGACGGCAAAAAAATATAGTGCGATCCTTTTGCAGAGCGGGGCGAAGGATATCTTGACAGATGGAGAACAGGTGCAAACGCTTTCTGGCGGGCACCCGGATATGGAAAAAGGTGACCGGGGCAGGCTGCATGCTCTCTGCGCTGCTCGGTGCATTTCTCGGGGCAAGCCCAAGCGATCCGTGGGGCGCGGCCCGGGCGGCGGCGCTTTTCTGGAAGGCCTGTGCTCAGCAGGCCGCGGCGCGCATGGTGGCGCGGGGCGAAGGCACTGGGAGTCTGCGCACCTACCTCATAGACGCGGCAAACCTGCTCGCAAATGAGGCGGAGGAAAGATATGAAGATTAAAAAGGAACATATGCTGCTCTACGCGGTGACAGACCGGACTTGGCTACAAGGTCAGAGCCTGTATGATGCTGTAGAGGAGGTATTAAAGGCGGAGCAACTCTGGTGCAGCTTCGGGAAAAACACCTAAGCCAAGCAGAGTTTTTAGAGGAGGCCAAGGCGCTGCTACCCCTCTGCCGCCGCTATCACGTGCCGCTCATCATCAACGGCAATGCGGAGGTTGCGCAAAAATCCGGGGCGGACGGCGTGCACGTGGGGCAAAGCGACATGGCCGTGCGGGCTGCCCGGGCGCTGCTCGGGAAGACAAAATCGTCGGCGCCAGCGCGCACAATGCGCAGGAGGCGCGGGACGCTGTCGCGGCCGGAGCGGACTACTTGGGTTGCGGAGCGGTATTTGGCTCCACCACTAAGCTGGATGTGGGCACATTGCCTCACGATGTATTGGCAGAAATCTGCGCAGCGGTGGACGTGCCCATCGTCGCCATCGGTGGGATTTGCGAGCAGAATATTTTGGCGCTCTCGGGCACCGGGGTGGACGGCGTAGCCGTGATTTCAAGCGCTCTTTGCGCAGAAGGACAAGGCCGCTGCGGCAGAGCGGTTGCTGGCTCTAAGCCAGGTTATGATAGGAGAAAAAGGCATGAAAAAGGTACTCACGATTGCGGGCAGCGATTGCAGCGGCGGCGCGGGATTCAGGCAGATTTGAAGACCATGACAGCGCACGGGATGTATGGCATGAGCGCCATCACTGCGCTCACCGCCCAAAACACCACCGGCGTTTACGGCATTTTTGAGAGCTCGCCGGGTTTTTAGCCAACCAGCTGGAGTGTATTTTTACGGATATTTTCCGGACGCTGTGAAAATCGGCATGGTGAGCAGCGCGCTCCGCTCATCCGGGTCATAGCGGAAAAGCTGCGCAAGTTTGCCCCGAAAAATATTGTGGTCGACCCGGTGATGGTTTCCACCAGCGGCAGCAAGCTCATGGAAGATGCCGCTTCTGCGGCGCTCTGTGCGGAACTCCTTCCCTTAGCCACCCTGCTCACCCCCAATCTTTCGGAGGCGGAGGCACTCTCGGGCATGGAGATTTTATGCGAGGAGGATATGGTTCGCGCGGCGCAAAAAATTGCGGCGATTTACCCCAGCGCGATTCTTCTCAAGGGCGGGCACTTGGGCGGCGGCGCAAACGACTTGCTCTACGAGAACGGCGCGTGCCATTGGTTTTGGGGAGCGCATCGACACAAAAAATACTCACGGCACAGGCTGCACGCTTTCCAGCGCCATTGCCTGCAACCTGGCGGCGGGACAGAGCCTAAAAAGAGCGTTCAGAACGGCAAAGAGTACGTAGCCGGGGCGCTGAGAGACGGACTTGTTCTAGGCAGCGGCAACGGCCCGCTCAACCACTGCTATGCCCAAAGACCGGGCTTTCCTGGCTGGAAAGCGAGGTTTGACAATTCCTCCGTTTGCTCGTACACTTCTTTTTATAGGGGTGAGAAGATGATAGATTTGCTGCGGGCGGAAAAATGGAATGCGCTGAAATTCGGGTTGGTATTGGCCGGGGGCGGCGCCAAGGGCTCTTATCAGGCCGGGGTGCTCTCCGTGCTCTTTGAGCTGGACATTGCGGACAAAATTTCGGCGGTTTCGGGCACGTCTGTGGGCGCGCTGAACACGCTTTCCATCGCGCTGGGGCGCAAGGAGCTTTGCCCGGAAGTCTGGGAAAGCATTGGGTTTAAAGACGTGCTTGTTCGCAACGAAAGGAAAACCGCACCAAGGTGCGGGCATTTTTGCGCGAGCTTTCCAACCAGAACATCAAGCTTTCGGATATTGACGCGGTGCTCGCTTACGCCTCTCGGGAGGGCAAAGCATATTTACCCAGCAGGGATTGCGGGCCATGCTCGAGCGCGAGCTGGATTTTGCCGCGCTGCGCGCCTCCGCAAAGGAGCTTTATGTCTGCGCATACGACATCGCCGGCGGACAGCCGGAGTATTTTCACTTAAGCGAGCTGACAAACGAGGAAGTTATTTCCGCGACGCTGGCCTCCTGCGCCGTCCCCTACGTCTTTCCCCCGGTGCAGCTGCGGGCAGAGCCTATGCGGACGGCGGCATCAATGCCCGCTCGTACGCCGCGCAAAACGCGGATAACACGCCCCTTTCCCCGCTTTTGCAGCATCATCTGGACGCTATTTTAGTCGTTCACCTGCGGCCGGACGCACCAGATTGCGATGCACCTACGGACGGCCCAAAGGTGATAAACCTGCGGCCCTCGGCCTCGCTGGAGCCCGTGCGGGGCACCGGCTCACTGAACTTCTCCCGCAGCGCCATCGATGCACACATGCGCCTGGGCAGAGAGGATGCGCTCGGATTTCTATCCCCTATGGTTTTTTTCTTATCTTTCCGGCGAAACCCTCGCTTGAAAAACCATATATTGAGTGTATAATAAGAATTACCACAAGATATAGGAGGTTTTGAAGATGGATGTTTCCGTGAGCACGCAGATGGAAGAAGCCGAAAAGCAGGCCTATGTGGACTACTTGGAGAAAAAAATACGGCAGGAAGCTGGAGTCGCTGGAGATTGAGGTGGACGGGGAGTTTGTCAATCTCAACTACAAGCTACAAGCCCCGCCGCCCTTTGAGCGGATCCGCAGGATTACGGGCTATCTCGTGGGCTCGATTGACCGCTGGAACGACGCCAAGCGCGCCGAAGAGCGGGATCGGGTTCGCCATTCGCTATAGGTAAAAAAGCACCGGAGTTTTTCGGTGCTTTTTGCATTTTTTCCACAATTTCTGTTATCATAAGAAGAAAGGAGGCCGCATGAAAAAGATACTCATGATAGCAACCGGCGGTACCATCGCCTCAAAAACGCACAGACACAGGGGCTCGCGCCGCTTTTGAGCTCCCGGGAGGTGTTGCAGTTTGTGCCAGATGTGCAGAAATTTTGCCAGGTGGACGCGCTGCAGCTTCTCAACTTGGACAGCACGAATCTTTGGCCGGATCATTGGCTCAAAATCGCAGAGGCAATAGAAGCGCGCTATGAAGAGTACGATGGCTTTGTCGTCTGTCACGGCACAGACACCATGGCCTACACCGCGGCGGCGCTCTCCTACCTCATCCAGAACTCCCATAAGCCCATCGTCATCACTGGAGCGCAGAAGCCCATTGACCTGGAAATTACCGACGCTAAAACGAATTTGAGCGATAGCTTCCTCTACGCCTCCTCCAAAGATGCGGCGGGGGTGCACATTGTGTTCGACGGCAAGGTAATCCTGGGCACCCGGGCGCGCAAGACCCGCAGCAAAAGCTACAATGCTTTTTCCTCCATCAACTATCCCTGCCCGGCTAATATCTTAGACGGCAGAGTGATCTCCTATATCCCGCAAATTCCCAAGGGCCCGGTGCGCTTCTACCACGAGCTAAACCCGAAAGTCGCGCTCCTTAAGCTCATACCGGGATTAAAGCCGGATGTGCTTTCTTATCTGCTCGCACAAAACGATGGCGTGATCATCGAAAGCTATGGTGTGGGCGGCGTGCCCAGCAACGAATATTGCGACTATAAGGGCGTGATTGAGCAGGGCGCGAGCCAGGGCAAGTGCATCGTGATGACGACGCAGGTGCCCGCCGAGGGCAGCGACATGGCGGTATACCAAGTGGGGCACCACATCAAAAAAGCTTACGACATCATCGAAGCCTACGACATGACCACAGAGGCTGTGGTGACCAAGCTCATGTGGATTCTGGCTCAGACAAAGGATTTACAGCGCGCCGAACGGATGTTTTATACGCCGGTGCATTGCGACTTATTCGCTCCCGAGGACGCGGAGCTAAATGAAAAGCCAGGGAATAGCCCCTGGCTTTTCATTATTTGATGCAGGTTTCGTATTTTTCCTGAGCTTTATCCCAGTTGACCACCTGAATCCAAGCGTTCAGATATTCTCCTCTGCGGTTCTGGTTTTTGAGGTAGTAGGCATGCTCCCAGACATCCACCGTTAAGATCGGGCAAAGCCCTTCCACCAACGGGGGAATCCTGATTTGCAGTTTTCACGATGCGCAGCTTGCCTTCCTGATCCGCGCAAAGCCAGGCATAGCCCGAGCCAAATACGCCCAACGCCGCAGCTTTCATCTGCTTCCAAAATTCATCATAGCCGCCATAGGCTTCGTTCATGGCCTCTTTTAATGCGCCCTTGGGGCGCTGGCTATGGTGCGGCTCCATCCCTTCGAAATAGAAAATATGGTTATACACGCCACCGGCGTTGTTTTTGATGGGCGTGCGCAGGGATTCGGGGATCTGATCTCCCCGAGGATGAGTTGCTCCAGGGTCCAGCTTTGCAGCGCTTCATCCTGCTCCAGCGCGGCATTTAAATTATCCACATAGGTTTGCAGATGCTTGTCGTGGTGAAAATGCAGCGTCTTCTCGTCGATAAAGGGTTCCAGTGCGCCGTAGTCATAGTGGAGCGGCGGGTTTGTAAAGGGATATTTCTGATTCATAGCGGGCCTCCTTTTTTCTGCTATTAGCATACTTCTCCTGCCGGCAATTTATACAAAAAAACGGCTTAGACAATCGTCTTCGCCGCTTTTTTTGCTATTTTTGCTCTTCCAGCTTTCGCTTGCGAAACGCCCAGGAACTCTTGCACATTTCCGCCAAATCTTTTTTGCTTCCCAGCCCAGATACTTCTTTGCATGAGAGACATCCGCATAGCACGTGGCGATATCCCCGGCCGTCGGGGCTGCATTTTGCAGGAATTTTCACCCCGTCGCCCGCTCAAACGTCTCCACAACCTCTTTGACGCTGTTGCCCACGCCGGTGCCCAGGTTTATGGTATCCAGCCGGGGGCTTTTTCCAGCGCCTCCAGCGCCATGAGGTGCCCATCCGCCAGGTCGTCCACATGGATATAATCCCGCACGCCCGTGCCATCCGGGGTATCGTAATCGTCTCCAAACACGTTAAGGCAGGGGAACTGCCCCGCCGCCACGCCCACCACATAGGGCAGCAGATTGTTGGGAATGCCGTTGGGATCTCGCCGATAAGCCCGCTTTCATGCGCGCCCAGCGGATTAAAAATACCGCAGCAGCGAAATGCCCCAGGAAGCATCCGCAACGTAAAGATCTCTTTTAGATTTGCTCGATCATCACCTTTGTCTGGCCGTAAGGATTGGTCGCAGAGGTGGGCATATCTTCCCGGAAGGGAACCGCATTGTTCATGCCATAAACCGTAGCCGAAGAGCTAAAGACAATGCGCTTGCAGCCGCATTGCTGCATGCATTCTAAAAGCGCCACCGTGCCGCCAATGTTATTATCATAGTATTCCAGAGGCTTTTGACAGATTCCCAACAGCCTTGAGCCCGGCAAAGTGGATGACGGCATCGATTTCATGCTGGCTAAAAATCTGGCCCAGCAATACTTTTATCCCGGATATCGCCATAGTAGAACAGCGGGCGTTTGCCTGTGATCTCAAACAGAGCCTCCACTACGTTTCCCTTTGAGTTTACAAGGTTATCCACGATGATGACATCCCTGCCCGCTTCCAGCAATTTGACGCAGGTATGCGCCCCGATATAGCCTGTTCCGCCTGTGACTAAAATGCTCATAGCCGCTCCTCCAACAGTTTGCGTTTTTCCTGGCGCTTGCGCTCAGCCTGTTCCGCGTCCACCGGCTCCAGGCTTTCGATCATGCCGCGGATTTTATCTACGATGACCTTCAATCATAGTTTTCCCGCACATACTTCTTTCCATTTTTCCCGCATCTGCTCATATTGCTCTGGGTGCGAAAGCAGATAGTCAAGCGCGCCCTCGAACTCCGCATAGTTTTCAAAATACAGCCCGGCATTGCTCTTTTTGCAATGCCCTTTTAGCACCATGCACTTGCCGTTTACAAGCACCGGCCGGCCCATGATCATGCTCTCCAACACCACCATAGAAAGGCTCTCGAATTCAGAAGCCAGCACCAGGCACTTGGCATCCCGGATAATCGCAAATTTTTCCTCATCCGAAATAAAACCGAGGCTTATAATATCCGGATCTCTGGGTACATCCATCACCGCCTTGCCCGCGAGCACCAGCTTTAGTTTGCCAGGATTTCTCCGCTTATAGGCTCGGAAATAGTCGAACAGCTCCCGGCAACCTTTAGAGACATCATTGCGGCCTACGTAGACCACATAGTCGTCCTCAATGCCAAAACGCCCTTTTGCAGAAGGAACTTCCTCCGGTGCCGGGGCATCCACCCCTACGCCGCAGATGACCGAGGGAATATGACTGTTGCCAAATTTCTTCTGAATAAATTCTTGTTCTTCCGTGGTGTTATAGATGATTCCCTTGGGCGCCTGAAACACTTTTTTATAGTGCCGCAGATAAATCGGCGGCTCATCATGGGCCTCAGGGATGAGCAGCTTATTTGGAATATCCATCAGGATCCCTATTGCCGTATGGTAATATAAGTAGGTGACAAAAATGACTGCTTGATACTCCTCGTAATGCTGAGCAATATAGTTAAGTAGTCTACTGCTCACCGGGCCTTGCGCGCACAACCATGCTTCTTCTTCCTTGGAAGAGTGCATCTTGTTATTGAAAATATTGCCAGAAAGCGCAGCAAACATTTTTGAATCCCGCGGAAATCCACGGGAAACCGCCGAACCAGGACTTCGTTTAAATACTCGTCTCCATCAGCGTACTCATTCTCCCATGTCACATAATCCACGGCGCAAGTTGTTAGAATTTCAACATCGTAATATGTATTTAGTTTCTCTGCGAATTGGCGGCACTGCAATTCTGCGCCACCATTCACTTCCCGGCCATATCTTTGGCAAACAAACGCAACTTTTTTAACAAGTTTCTTTCCTCCTTAGAAAAGCTTCGAGATATGTAACCAGCTGATCGCGCACCTTTTCGTACGCGAACGCCTCTAATCTGTTTTTCTGATCTTCGATCAGCTGATCGCGCAGCTTTTCATCAGACAACACGCGATGCATCACTTCTCCCACAAACACCGGGTTCTTCTCCTTCACCAGCACTCCGCTGCCTCCCAGCGTAGAAGCGATAGCAGTGCTATCGTAAGCGACAATGGGCACGCCAAAGAACATCGCCTCCACCAGCGGCACGCAAAAACCTTCGTGCTCGCTCATGCAGAGAAACAAATCCGCCGCACGGTAATAGGCCAAAATCTCCGGAAAACTCACCTGGCCGCTAAAAACCACATCCGCAAGTCCCAGGGTTTTCACATATTCTTTGAGCGCCGCATCGTAGTTTTCCATTCCCCCGCAGGAACCCACCAAGAGCAACCGCGCGCCGGGGTTTTTCTCCGTTTTATAGTAGTAAAATGCCTGGATGAGATCCTCAAATTTCTTATTGGGTGCGATTCTGCCCACGAACAAGATATTTGTCGCGCCATCCTGATACTTTTGCAGCGTTGCAGCATCCGGCTGCTTTTGGTAGTCGGAAAACGGGATGAGAATAGGCCGCACATCGATGGGGCAGCGATAGCCCATGTTTAACAGATCCTGCTTGTTGAATTCAGAGTCGGCTAAGCAGCAGTCCACTTTATCGGCGAGATATTTGGTGCAGCGCAGGCCATATTCTGTACCCCGCTGTACATCCTTAGAAAAGCCGCGGAAAAATTCCGGCGGCGTAATATTGTGATAGATCATGATTTTGCGGCAAGGGAAATGCTCCAGCGGGAAGCACATGTCGTTGCCCGTGGCCTGGTGATACAAAATCACATCCTCCGGCGAGACGCTTAGCTTATCCCAATTCTGGCCCCTGCTGCGCAGCTTTTCGTGCACAAGCCCGGCATATATCATCGTGTCATAGCCCATTTCCCGTATGACTTTTTCTATGGCCAATGCATCGTTGCCGACGGCATCTCCCGGCGTCAACGCCGGAAGCATCTGCAGGATTTTCATTGCCCATTCTCCTCTAAAAATGCACGCAGTTGCTTTTCAAACAACGCCTTTATGGTCTCATACGAGAAATCCTTCAGCCGCTTTCTCTGGCCTTCGAGAATTTTGTTTTTCAACGCATCATCCGAAAGCACGCGGTGCATCATCTCTCCTGCAAGCACGGGATCTTTCTCTTCCAGCAAAACGCCGCTGCCATTTAGCGTATCAGGAATGGCAGAGCTTTTTGTACGCCACAATCGGCACATCAAAATACATGGATTCCACCAGCGGCACGCAAAAGCCCTCGTGCTCGCTCATGCACAAAAACAAGTCCGCCAGGTGATAGTAGGCCAAAATTTCATCAAAGGGAATGGATCCCGTAAATACGACGTCTGCCAGCCCCAGCTCCTCCACATAGTTTTTGAGCTTATAAAAAATATTTCTCCATGCCGCCAGGGTTTCCCACGAGAATCAAACGGGATTTTCGGTTCAGATACCGCTTATAGTAGTAGAACGCGCGAATGATATCCTCCTGCTTTTGTTGGGCGAAATACGGCCGACAAACAGGATGTTCACATAGTCATCGTCATAGCGATCTAGTATTTTCTTGCTGGGTTTCTTCTCGTAGTCCAGCAGCGGGATAAAGACAGGGCGCACGTCGATAGGGCAGGTATAGCCCATAGCCCGCAAATCCTGCCGGTTAAACTCGGAGACCGCGAGACAATAGTCCATTTTATCCACAATGCATTTTGTCCCCTGCAAGGCCGTACGCCGTCAGCCGCTTGAAGCGGTTGTCGTAGCCATCAAAAAATTCCGGCGGTGTAATATTGTGATAGACCATGATCTTTCGGCAAGGAAAATTTTCAAAATCAAATGTCATTTCCGTTCCGATAGAGTTATGGTAGATGATGACATCCTCTTTGCGGATGCGCTCCATCTTTTATATGGCCGGACTTGACCGAGAAGCTTTTTATGGATATGCTCGGCATAGATGCGCGTCTCATAGCCCATCTGTTCGATGACTTCCCTCATGGCCAGCGCATCGTTGCTGACGGCATCTCCAAAGGACATGGACGGCAGAATCTGAATAATTTTCATTTCTACTCTCCCTTGGCGCCCGCCTCTTCCAATTCCTTGATGCGCTTCTCCAGCTCGTTTACATAGCTTTGCAGCGAAAAAATTGTCTTTGCGGCAGCAGAGTTAAATGCATTCTGATCTTCCACAATGGGCGAGACGATAAAGTTTGCCAGCTTGCGCACTATTCGCTTAAATCCTTTCACCAGTGGATTTCCCACGATGGGGGCATAGCATTCTATCTGATAGCTGCGCTCCACTGCCAGCACATTTTGCTGAAACGCCTGCATATCAAAAGGTTTGATCTCCAACACCGGTTTCTCGGATGCGCCAGAAAAATCCGGCAAATCCATACTGATGCCCTTTTGCTGAATCTCCGCCTTGATCTCTGCCATTATCTTTTTCAATATTCACTTGCTCACTCATTCGTTCTGTCCTCCCAAGCAAAAAGTATGTTGCAGCCTGCTCACGCCCACATCCGGAACTGAGGAGCGCATCTCAAAGCGCACTGCATCTCTGAAGTAATCCACCGGAACGCCCATTTCCTGCTCGATGGTGACATCCAACATATAGGCCCCGGCAATCAGACTTAACGGCTCAATTTGCACGCGCAAAATGCCGTCCTTTTCTAGATCAAAAATTTCGTATTGGTCGATACGAGTGTTGGAACCATAGCACTGCACGCCGTCTGCCCGGAAAATGCCAAATCAAATACTGCATCCTGCACGGGCTCTTCCACATGGTATTCCATCTCTACTGTGACGGGTTCGTTTGTGGAAAACACAATGCGCTCTTCGCCTGCGGTGTTTAACATGCGCACTTTTTCTATTTTGCCAGGCCGTTCCCCCATCGTTTGGTCTTGCCGGGTAGCCCTAGGCCAGGGTTCTTCTTTTCTTCCTGTTTATTTTCCTCTTCGTTTTCCTCTTCTTGCTTTTTCTTGTCCTCTTCGGCCTTCCGGGCCGCCTCTTTTGCGCGATTTCCTCCCGAAGCTCTCCCATAAAATCCGAATAGGCCATATGCACATCCGGGGCTTGCCATCCATGCGGATGAGGCCATCCTGAATCAAATTGTGCGATCGCAGATCTGCTCAATTTGCGACAGAGAGTGGGACACCAAAATAATCGTCACACCCTCAGCTTTGATTTCCCGCAATCGGTTAAAGCACTTCATCTGAAAATTCGCATCGCCCACAGCCAAAATTTCATCGATGAGCAGAATATCCGCATCTACATTGATGGCTACCGAAAAAAGCCAACCGCATGTACATGCCGAGGAATACGTCCGCACAGGATTATCGATAAACTCCTCCAGCTCGGAAAACGCGATGATATTGTCTAAGCGGGCGTCGATTTCCTTTTTAGTGAGGCCGAAAATAGCCGCATTGATATAAATATTTTCCCGGCCGCTCATATCCGGATGGAACCCGGCGCCCAGCTCGATTAGGCTGGAAACACGCCCCTTCATCTCAATGGTTCCTGCATTGGGGTACATGATGCGCGTCAGCAGTTTAAGCAGTGTGCTTTTGCCGCAGCCGTTGTGCCCGATAAGCCCTAGCGCCTCCCCTCTATCCACTTCGAAGCTCACGCCATTTAAGACGCTGCGCACTTCAAATTTGTTCCGCCTAAAGACAAAAACCGCTCCTTGAGGCTAGAACCTTTATCGAGGTATACCCGAAACCTTTTCTACATCTTTAACTTTAATTACGCTCATTTTGCCCACCCTACATTTCTTCCGCAAATCGCTTTTTGAGCTTGCCAAACGCAAAGAAACCAACAATCATGAACGCAACGCCCATACTTGTAGCAATGAGCAATGTGGATAAATCCGGCGCTTTGGCATAGTATAGGATATCTCGAAACGCGATAACGATCGGCGTCATCGGGTTTAGCATGAACAAGCCCATGAGCCGCTCGGGCACGATGTCCACCGCGTACATGACCGGCGTCAGATATTGCCAGGCCATCATGAAAATGCCCAAAATAAACTCAAATCCGAAAATACACGGTGAACGCCGCCGCGAGCATGGCAATGCCCAGCGCCAGGAAATACTCCACCAGCATGACGATGGGAAGGTATGCCAGCGCCACCGGGTTGATAGGCACCCCGGAAATCACCAATACTGCAAATACAACAATAAAAGAGTATAGCATGTTAATGAAGGCGCTAGTGACATGCGCGATGGGCAGCACTTCCCTGGGGGAAATAGATTTTTGTCACGAGCCCGGATTGATGCAGCACACAGCCTGCGCCACCTGTGATGGCCGTGGAGAAGAAAAGCCAGGGATCAGCGCTACAAACAGGAACAAATAGTAGTTTTCAATGTTATTTTTGAGCAGGAACGAAAACACGAACGTATAGACGACCAGCTGCAAAAGCGGGTTTAAAAATGTCCACAAAAAGCCAAAAACAGAACCTTTGTACCGCCCGCGCAAATCCCGCTTCACCAGGCTGAAGATCATCTGCCGGTAACTATAAAGCTCTTTAAATATGCCCATGGTATTCCTTCCTGATTACAGGTATTGATCTCTGCCCGCCTGGCGCAGAGACTCCAGAATTTTTTTGATATCCCCCCGCGCTCTGCTTGTGGCAGATGAGGGTGGCGTCGCTGGTATCCACAACGATGATATCTTTGAGCCCGACAGCAGCGATGAGTTTCTGCCCGGCTTCAATCGTGCAGCCAGAGACATCGTGGCAAACTGCGTTGCCCGTCACAAGGTTTCCCCGCTCGTCCGTTGCGTTTACGCGTTCCACGGCCAGCCAGCTGCCCACGTCGTCCCAGCCGAAATTGCCCGGCAGAATATAGATGTTTTCCGCCTTTTCCATGATGCCGTAGTCGATGGACTCGCCCTTCATGGCAGTGAACTCGGCCTCCAGCGTCTTCTCATACGCCGGCGCGCCAATCGTATCCGCGATGCGGCCTAAGGATGCGTAAAGCTCTGGCATAAGCTTTTGCAGGTTTTTGCGGATGGCGGAAACCTTCCAGATAAACATACCGCTGTTCCACAGGTAGTCTCCGCTGGCCAGATATTGCTCGGCAGTGGGCTTGTCCGGCTTTTTCCACAAAGCGCTCCACCTCATAGGCAGCGCCTTTTTTGAAGAGGCGTCGAACTGAATATAGCCATATCCCGTCTCGGGATAGGCCGGAGTGATGCCGATGGTCACGAGGTTTTTCCCCGTCCTGCGCCACTTGCGCAGCGCTCTTTAGCACCTGCTCAAATACATCCGTCATTTTAATGAGGTGATCCGAAGGGAGCACGAGCATCACGGCGTCGTCGTATTTTTTTGCGATATGTTCCGCCCCAAGGCCGATGCAGGGCGCGGTATTGCGTCCCACCGGCTCGAGCAGGATGTTTTCCTCCGGTATGCCCGGCAACTGCTGCTGCACGAGTTCTTTATAGGCCCGGTTGGTAGCGACATACACATCTTCAATATCCACCAAACCGGAAATGCGCTCTACCGTGAGCTGAATCATGGTTTTGCCATCGCCTGTAAGCGAAAAAGAAACTGTTTTGGGAGCGCGGTTCTGCTCTTGGGCCAGAAACGCTCAGCCTTTGCCGCCGGCCATGATGAGTGCCGTTATATTCATGCTTTGTAATCCTCCGTCAAATTCGTGCGCAAAGCGCCATGCCGGCGCCCTCTACGCTGTATGCTCCCAGCCCGGCCGGGAGGAAATAGCAGTCTCCTGCCTGAAATCCATATTCTTGTTCCGCGCAGACAATTTTTCCGCCGCCCTCTAAAAACAGAAGGCAATAAAAACTCTCCTCGCCGCAGGACAGTTCAATTTTATCTGCTACATCTAGCCTGTCCACTTTAAAATGCGGACATACAAACAAGGCAGAAAGCGCATTCCCTTCCGCCTTCGTGCTCATAATCGCGTTCTCATCGCCGTTTTGAGGCTCGTAATCGATGACGTCTATCGCCTTTTCCAAGTGCAGCTGCCGGAGGTTGCCCTCCGCGTCCTTACGGTTAAAATCGTATACGCGATAAGTCGTATCCGAATTCTGCTGTACTTCCGCCACCAGCGCGCCCCCTTCCAGGGAGTGCACAATGCCCGGATGGTTATACCAAACCTGCCCCGGCCGCACGGGAACCTGGTTTACGACCTGTTCCATTGTGCCATTTTGGGCATGGCTTTTTATTTGTTCCTTCGTGACCCTTTCCTTCAGGCCATAGTAGATGCGCGCGCCGGGATTGGCCTCGACGATATACCAGACCTCCGCCTTGCCCTCTTCTCCCGGGCCGGCGTTTTCATCCGAAGGGTGCACCTGAATGGAGATTGGCTGCTCCACGTCCAGAAATTTCACAAGCACGGGGAATTTGTCCCCTGCGGAAAAACCGGGGCAAACCGCCTGCGGAAACGCCTGAACATACTCCGCAAATTCCATCCCCGCGTAAATGCCGTTTCCAATCTTGCTCGGCCCGGCGCTTTGCGTGGAAAGCTCCCAGCTTTCCGCCGTGACGGCGAGGCCGGAATCTTTCCGTATTTGCGTTTTAAAGTATCGCCCCCCCAAAGAGAGTCTTTATATGCTGGCTGCATTTTGAGTGGATATCGCTCTAATTTCATGCCATTCTCGCTTTTCTACCATAATATTGGTTAGTTCGAAGAAAGTATATCACAAGGCACCCTCTCTTTCAAGTTTGGCAGCTTGAAAAGCGCCGCTTTTATACTATAATCTGTGTAATCTGACCACGTTTTAAAAGGAGATACTATGCAAGAACTTGCAGCAAAAATTATGAGCTTTGGCTTTCTTCCCCTCTTGGCGACCCAGACCTAAAGGCGGAGCTAGAGCACATTTTCGGCGATGAGGCGGCGATAGAGGATCGTTTTTACCGGGAATTGAGTTTGGCACCGGCGGCCTGCGCGGCGTGATTGGCGCGGGGACAAACCGGCTCAACGTGCACACCGTGGCCCGGGCAACCCAGGGCTATTGCAACTACCTTCATAAAAATTTACAAATCCTTCCGTAGCTATCGCGTATGACAGCCGCATCAAATCCACGCTGTTTGCCAAAACAGCTGCCGGCGTTTTTGCGGCGAATGGAATAGCCGTGCACATCTACCCGGAGCTCATGCCCACCCCGGCGCTTTCCTATGCGGTGCGCGCGCTTGCTTGCATTGCAGCGGCGGCATTGTCGTAACCGCCAGCCACAACCCGGCCAAGTATAACGGCTATAAGGTTTATGGCTCTGACGGCTGCCAAATTACGCTGGAGGCGGCCAAGAGCATTCTGGCAGAGATTTCCTCGGTGGACGTTTTTTCCGGCGTCTCTTCCATAGATTTTGAGGAGGGCCTGCGTCAAGGCAAAATTTCTTATATTCCGGAGCAGGTGACCACAGACTATCTGAACCGCGTATCCCGGGAGGCATTCCAGCCCGCGGGCATCGATAAAAACGTCGCCATCGTCTATACGCCTCTAAACGGCGCGGGGCTTTCCTGTGTGACCCGAATCCTGCGGGAAAACGGATACACCAATATCTCCATTGTAAAGAACAGGAGCAGCCGGACGGCAACTTCCCTACCTGCCCCTACCCCAACCCGGAAATCGAGGAGGCGTTGCGGCTCGGCCTCACATACTGCCAAAAAACTCGGCGCGGATTTGCTGCTGGCCAACGACCCGGATTGCGACCGCGTGGGCACGGCAGTGCGGGACAAAGACTCCTACCGCCTGATTTCGGGCAACGAGATGGGCGTGCTTCTTTTCGATTACATCTGCAAAATGCGTGCGGAAAAGGGCACAATGCCGAAAAACCCCGTGGCAGTCAAGACCATTGTCACCACCGAGATGGCGGCCAAAGTGGCGGAAGCTTACGGCGTGGAGCTTAGAGATGTGCTCACCGGGTTTAAATTTATCGGCGAGCAAATTGGCCTGCTGGAGCAGGCTGGCGAGGAAAACCGCTATATCTGGGGCTTTGAGGAGAGCTACGGCTACCTCTCCGGGCCTTTTGTGCGGGATAAAGACGGCGTAAACGCTTCGCTGCTCATCTGCGAGATGTTCGCCTATTACAAAGCGCAGGGGCTCTCTTTGGTCGATGTGTTGCGGGAGCTCTATAAAAAATACGGCGCGTTCCAAAACGCATTGCAAAGCTTCACCTTCGAGGGCGCGGAAGGCTTTGCCACCATGCAGAAAATCATGGCGGATTTCCGGCAGAATGCCCCGGCGGAGGTGCTCGGCCGCAAGGTGCTGCTAAAAAGCGATTACAAGACGTCAGTGGCCACCGACGCTTCGGGCAAAGAATCCGCCATCGATATGCCCTCTTCGGATGTATTGAAGTTCGACTTGGAGGGGATTTGAGCCTGGTTGTGCGGCCCTCGGGCACCGAGCCCAAGCTCAAAGTTTACTACTCCGTCAAGGCCGACAGCGAAGAGCAGGCAAAAGCGTTGGTCGCCCAGTATCAGGCGCACTATGAAAAAGTGATGGACGGCTACCGCTAGATTTAGAATGGATTTAAAAAGAGGATGCGCACGCATCCTCTTTTACTTTCAAAAATATGCAAAATCACTCATTTGATCGGGTGTCTCACGACAGTTTTCAGCTTTGCGGGATCGGCCTTGCGAGGGTCGCTCAAATAGATCTCGTGGTGCAATCTCTTAGGCGTGATATCAATAGTGTAACCCTTCTCTTTTTGCAAATTGCTCCATCCGCTCTATCGTAGCCGGCTCATCGTCATACGGCCCTATGTGCATGCACTGAACGCACAGGCCTTCCTCGCAAGTAAAAAACTCCACCTTGGAAAAATCCTGTTTCTTCTTTTTTTGGTCGCTTCGGCAATCGCCCAGGCAAAGTCCTTTTCGGCCACAAAATCAGGCAGGCGAATCACCGAAATCCAGTGAAAGCCATCTTTTTTTTGAATAATCTATCCCAGCGTTCTCTTGCCACCAAAAGCCTTCCAGCGGCGGCACGACATATTCAAAATAACCATGGATTTTGTAGCCGCCTTTATAGCTCATTTTAAGAGTGTACGCCATCCCATATAGCAGCCCCATCGCGGCCTGATATTCTCCGTCTTTATCGTTGGGGTTTCCCTTACCCCGAACGGCAAGATAGTTCATTTTAGGGATATTAACAATCCCCGGCGTGCGCTTTGGCATATAGTATTCGCTATACTCTTTTTATAATCAAAAGCCATCGTTTTCACCCCTTGTATCCCATATGATACTACTCCTCGGCAAGCTCCTGCATCTGCTCTAAAATCAGCCGCATCATGCGCTGTTCGGAAAATTCGCCGCACACGCGTTCATAGCCGGCTTTGCCGTATGTTTCCGCAGCTTTGGGTCGTTCGCCAGGGTGTTCATCGCCTCCGCCAGCGCATCCACGTCGCCCGGGGGCACGGTAATACCCGTCTTGCCATTCAAGCTCACATAGGGCACGCCCATTTTGAGCTGCGTATTGATGACGGGCTTGGAAAAGGCCATGGCCTCCATCTGCACCAAGCCAAACGCCTCGCTGCTGGCCACCGAAGGCAGCACAAAAACATCGCAATCCCGGTAGCAGGCCTTGAGCTCCGCATCCGAAACACCGAGAGAAAGTGGACCAGACGCTCTTTTCCCATGCGCCGCGCCTCCGCCGCGAGCTCTTCTTTGAGCGGCCCGCTGCCCACGATGAAAAGCTCCGCGTTCTCCGCGCGCTCAAAGGCTTTGAGCAGCACATCGATGCCCTTATAGTACACCAGCCGGCCCACAAACAGGAATTTCACCGTGCCCGCCTGCCCCTCTTTTTTGCAGCAGAGAAGTCTCGGCGACGTCTTTTTTATATTCCGCCATATTGAGCCCAAAGGGAACAACACGGCATTTTTCCCGATATTTAGAGAGGTAGGCCGAGCCTTCGATATGCCCCTGCGTTGCCACGACAATGCGGTCGACCCGGCGCAAAAGGCATTCATGATGGGCTTATAGAAAAACATCATCTTCTTTTGTCGGACGACATCGCTATGCCACCAGGCGATGGTTTTGCCCTTGTAGCCGGAAAACAGGTATGCCAAATCCCCCAGGGGAAAGGGCATGTGAAAGAGCAGCACGTCCTTTTGCTTTGCGAGCTTGCGGAGTTCTTTAAAAAGACCAAAGGAGATGGGCATGGAAAACTTGGTCCCCAAAGTTTTGGCGCGGATGACGCGCACGCCGTTCACCTCTTCCTCCCGCCGCGCGCCCTTCTGCTGGCACGCAAGCACCTGCATTTGCGTCTGGTCTTTAAGCCCCTCTGCTATTTGCTGGGCAACGCGCTCAATCCCGCCGATATCCGGCGCATAGAGCTTGTTTATTTGCAACACGCGCAGTTTCTTTTCGCTCATCGTCTGCCCTCCGCACAAGAGAGTATGGTATCGTAAAAAATCCGGGCGGATTTTTCCCAAGTAAATTCCGCCGCCCGCTCTACCCCGCGCTGCCGGAGGCTTTTTCGCAGCTGCTCGTCCACTTCCAGCCGGGCGATGGCCGCCGCGATTTCCTCTACACTGTAGGGATCTGCTAAAAGCGCCGCATCCCCACCACTTCCGGAAGCGAGGAGGCGCTGGAAGTCACCACCGGGGTGCCGCAGGCCATATGGCCTCTAGCGGCGGCAGCCCAAAGCCCTCATAGAGCGAGGGGAACAGAAAGATTTTCGCGCCGCTCATGAGCAGAGCAACATCGCCATCCTGCACATAGTCTGTGAAAACCACGTCCTCCACCAGATCAAGCTCCTGCACCGTCGCAAAAATGCTCTCGTAGAGCCAGCCTTTGCGCCCGGCCAGCACGAGCTTGGGGCCGCCGGGCCGCCGGGCCCGGGCATAGGCGCGCACCATGCGCTCGATATTCTTTCTGGGCTCCAGCGTGCCCAAATACAGATAGTATTCCCCGAGATATGATAGCGCGCCTTGGCCGCTTGGATTTGCGCGTTTTCATAGCGGGTATGGTACATCTCGTGATCCACGCCATTCGGCATGACGACGATCTTCTCCTCCGGGATTTTCAGGTATTTGACGATCTCATCTTTGCTGAACTGCGAAACCGCGATAATCTTATCCGCCCGCTTGCAGGACTTTTTTGAGGCAGAGCTTCAGCATAACCTTCGTTTTTAAATTCATGGTTTCGGGAAAGGCCTTTACCACCATATCGTGCACGATGGTCACCTTTTTGCCGGAAACGCCCGGAGGCACATAAAAGTTAAAGAAGCAGGTGACATCTGCCTGCTTGCCAAAAAAAACGGCGAAAAGCCAACGGAAAGAAGGGCCAAATCATCTTATAGTGCCGGGAGCTCATCACCTGACAGGGGTTGAGCTCGTACCCATAGGCGGCATACGCCTCAATATTTGAAAGCCGCTCCTGCCCGAGGCCTTTGGCGAAGTAATCCAGCACCTTCTCATCTCGGGAAAGTTTCGGCAGGTTGCGCAAAAGCTGGTGCGCCACAAAGCCAATCCCTGTCTTTTTCTTTTTCTGCAAAGAGCTGCCCATCCAGTTCGATTCTCATAGGAAATGTTTCCCTTTGCTTAAACTCTTACCATCATAATATCGGAAAAAGGGAAGAAAGGCAAATCCCCGGATTGCGCGAAACCATTAGGAATGGTATACTTTTGCTAAATGTATCCTTAGGGGCAAATCATGAGTGTAAAGAAAAAATCCTTCTTAAATAAATATCGCGGTCAAGGGCTCGCCCGGCTGATCTCTGTGCTGCTGCTCATTTTGGTTTCCTGCCTTAGCATGGTGCTCTCTACGCTTTTTGTGCACAACGTCTGGGACAGGTTCAGCAATGCAAACCTCTATGTCGTGCTGCCCTGGTATGTGATTTTGACGCTGCTCTCTGCGAGCTTTCTCGACTGTTTCAACTTCGCAGGCAAGCGCTACTACAACCTGCTCTACTCGGCCTATATCGCCGCGCTGCTCTCCAGCATCATCTTGCTGGCGCTGCCCTATGTCGCCATCGGGGCGCAGCTGAGCAAAAAAAATTGCGCTGCTTAATTTCTTTTTTGAGCATTGTACTGCTGCCCTTTTTGGCTCACGCTTTCCCGCAAGATATTTTTCCGGTTCCGGCCGCCGCTCTCCGCGGTGCTCATCACAGACGACGAGGAGGGCGAAGCCTTTGTGCTCGATAAGGTCAACCGCTATAGCGATAAATACCGGGTGGACGCCATCATCTCTCCCAGCGATCGCAACATCGAACAGGTGATTTCGGCACACAAGGCCGTGGTGCTGGGTAAGTTGGGCACGATAGATAAGGCGATGTTCCTTCGCATGTGTGCCTCCATGGAAAAGCCCGTGCTCATCCGGCCGGATTATACGGACATCATGCTCTCCACCTCCCAAAGCGAACAGTTCGACGACCTGATGATGATCGCCGTCAATAAATTTGGCCCTTACCGGCGGCCAGCGGGTGGTCAAACGCATGGGGGATTTGGGTTTTGGCATCTTGGCGCTTATTCCCGCGCTGCCCGTCATCCTGTTATGCGCGCTGCTCATCTTTTTACAGGACGGGCATAACCCCTTCTTCTCGCAAAAACGCCTGACGAGAGGCGGAAGGGAATATAACGTCCATAAACTGCGCACGATGATCCCGGACGCGGAAAAGCATGTGGGCCCGGTGCTTGCGGAAAAGGACGACCCACGCATCACCAAAATCGGCCGCATTTTGCGCTCACTGCGCCTGGACGAGCTGCCCCAGCTCTTTAATATCATCAAAGGGATATGTCTGTCGTGGGGCCGCGCCCCGAGCGCCAGTATTTTTACGATGAATACACCAAAACCATCCCGGAATTTGCGCACCGCCTGGCTGTCAAGGGCGGGCTTACGGGCATGGCGCAGGTTTGGGGGCGGTATTCCACCGATCCTTATGAGAAGCTCATGCTGGACCTGCTCTACATTCAGAGCTATTCTTTGATGCTGGACGTCAAGCTCATCATCGAGACCATCCGGGTGGTCTTTGTAAAGGATTCTTCCGAGGGCGTCAAAACCTCGAAGCAAGATAAGGAGAACAACGCATGAAAATCGTCGCAATCGAGCCTCTGGGCGTAGAAGAAAATTTGCTTAGAAGCATCGCAAAGCAGAGGCTTAAAGAGGAGCACGAGCTGGTGATTTACAAAGACCGCGCCTCCTCCTCGGAAGAGCTGATTGCCCGGGGAATCGGAGCAGAGGCGATTATTGTGGCCAATCAGCCGCTTCCCGCCGAGGTAATTGCCAGCCTCCCGAGCCTCAAAATGCTGTCCGTAGCATTTACCGGAGTCGACCATATCCCCCTTCCCGCTTGTCGGGAGCAGGGGCATTACCGTCTCCAACTGCGCCGGATACTCTACCGCCGCCGTGGCGGATCTTGTCTTTGGCTTGCTCCTCTCCTCTACCGCCGTATCCCCGCCTGCAACGAGGCCGTGCGCAAAGAGGGCACAAAAGACGGCCTGGTGGGCTTCGAGGTGGAAGGCAAAAAGTTTGGCGTTGTGGGCGCCGGGGCAATCGGCATGCGCGTGGCGCAAATCGCCGCGGCATTCGGCTGCGAAGTCTATGCCTACAGCCGCACACAAAAGGAGCTGACCGGGGTCAAGTTTGTGAGCCTGGACGAACTGCTCTGCTCCTGCGATATCATCTCGCTGCATACGCCGCTTAATGAACAAACCCGCGGGCTCATCGGCAAAGCACAGCTTTCCCAAATGAAAATGAATGCTGTGCTGATCAACACCGCCCGGGGCCCATCGTGGATAGCGAGGCGCTGGCCGAGGCGTTAAGAGAAGGCAGGATTGCCGGGGCGGGCATCGACGTGTTTGAGGCCGAGCCGCCCATCGCCGCAAACCATCCGCTGCTCCAGGCGCCAAATCTGCTGGCCACACCCCACGTTGCTTTCGCGACAAAGGAAGCGCTTTGTAAAGCGCGCGCACATTGCGTTTGAAAACATCGCGGCCTATCTAAGAGGGCAGCCGCAAAAACCTCGTCTAACAAAGGAAAAGGAGGGCAAATTTTATGAACCAGGTAATTGAAAATATTAAGACAAGAAGGAGCGTGCGCCCTTTAGCGAAAAGCCAATTTCCGGGAGGATTTATCCGCCATCGTGGAGGCTGGTCAATATGCGCCCACGGCCATGAATCGACAAAATTTTCAGTTTACCGTGCTCACAAACAAAAGCAAGCTGGAGCAGCTGGCACAGGTCATTCGGGAGGCCATCGGCGAAGGAGCCGGCTATAACTTCTATACTCCCGCAGCCCTGGTGCTGCTCTCTTGCGACAGGGAAAATTCCAACGGCATGCTGGATTGCGCTTGCGCCTTGAAAATATTTTTCTCGCCGCTCACAGCCTGGGCATCGGCTCTGTTTGGATAAATCAGCTGCGGGATATCTGCGATAAACCCGCCGTCCGCGAGGTTCTTTGCGCCCTCGGCCTGCCGGAAAACCACGTGGTTTGGGGCATGGCCGCGCTGGGATACGCAGCGGAGGCGCCCTCGGCCCCGGTGCGCAGGAGCAAGGTTGTCTACGCGGAATAGTTTTGCTTGACTTTGTCCAAAGCGGCATGCTAGAGTGAGTTTATAATTTTTTGTCATAAGGAGATTAAAATGGATCGTATTAAAGAAAGAATTAAACTGGCTGAGCGTCAAGCTGAAATGCTGAAAAACGTGGATCAGGCAGAGCTGGACGCAATGGTGGACGCAATTTTAGGCGCGGAGCGCATTTTTGTCACCGGCTGGGGCCGCGCAGGTAACAACATCAAAATGATGTCGATGGACTGCTCCCAGATTGGCCTTAGCACACACGTGATCGGCGATAATTCCTGCCCTTCCATGACGGATAAGGACATTCTCATCATCGGCTCGGGCTCGGGCGGCACAAAATCCATGCTGCTGTTTGCAAACCAGGCCAAAGCGCATGGCAGCAAAATCGGCCTGATCGTCGCGACGCGTGGCTCTGAGCTTGAAAAGCTGGCGGACGTCACCGTGCATATCCTGGACGACGTCATCATCGGCCAGGGCTATCGCCCCAAAGAGGGCACCGTTACCCCAGAGGAAGCGCTTGTGCAGGGCAACGCATTCTATCCCGTGATGCAGACGGTTTGCGACGTCATCCAGAGCTACTGCGCAGAGCAGCTCGGCGTAACCCCGGAGGATATCGGCCGCAACCACAACAACATCGAGTAAGCACAAAGCGCCGCGCATGCGGCGCTTTTTTATTCGCGCAAGGAAACCCTTTGAAGCGCAAGCGGCTTCGTTGTACAATAAGCGTGAGATTGAAATACTCCAAAGGAGAAGGAAAATGGATTTTTAGAGGAAAGAAAGAAACTTGCCGCGCACCAGGCCGAAATGCTCACGGGCGTGGATCAGGCGGAAATTGACGCATTGGCGGATGCCATGGTCGCGGCCAACCGCATTTTTGTCTCGGGTTGGGGCCGGGCAGGCAACAACATCAAGGTGCTGGCGATGGACTGCTCCCAGATTGGCCTTAAAGCTTTTATTGTGGGCGATAATACCTGCCCTTCCATGCAGGAAGGCGATATTTTCATCATCGGATCGGGCTCGGGGGAGACAAAATCCATGGTGTTGTTTGCCAATCAGGCCAAGAGCCATGGCGTCAAAATCGCGCTGCTCGTAGGCAAGCGCGGCTCCACTCTGAGAGCCTTGCGGATTACACCGTGCATATTGAAGATAAGGTCATGATCGGCTCCAGCTACAAGCCGGATGCAGAGCTTTCCGAGCTTTCCGCACTGGTGCAGACCAGCGCGTTCTATCCCGTCATGCAAACGGTAGGCGATGTGATTCGCGCTTGCTGCGCGGTGCGCATCGGGGCTGACCGCAAAACCATTGCGAAAAACCACAGCAATGTAGAGTAAAAAAAGCGAGGCAACTGCCTCGCTTTTTGTACCCATTTTTCTTATAGCGCAAAAATCCCCCATAGATGGGCGCAATGCCCGTCCAGTTGCTCCAGGCGCTGTTGCCGTAGTTGAAGTGCCACCACTCCACACTGTCCGGAATAAAGCCAGCATCTATCATGGAGTAATAGAGCAGCCGGCGGTTCTGGCGGATTTCCAGTTCTTTTTCAGTTTTAGGCTCTTTTTCATAGTACTCGGGAAAGCGGCGTCGCCAAAGTGGTCAAACACCGTGCCCATATCCAGCTCCTGCCCAAATTCATCTACTATGGTCAAGTCCACCGCGCCTCCCGTAGCATGCAAAGGGGGGAACAGCGCGTCGTCTCCCGGCGGGAAGACAAACTTGCTCGTCTCCAAAAACAGCGCTTCTTCAGATATCCCAGGGTTCTTTTCTGCAATCTCTGCAGCATAGCGGTCGAAAATCGCCTGCTGCAGCGCCACTGGCCGCCAGATATCCCAAAGCTTAAAAGCGGTAGCCCTCCGGCAGGGATGCCGCTGCTTTTTGCAGCCGCTCTAGCGCGCCTTGCCGGATATAGATCTCCTCCATAGCCCCGGGCAATCCCTGGGCAAAATATGCGGATGCACATAAAAATTCCGGACACTCCCGATTAACGCACAGAAGCCTCTCCCCGTTCTCCTGAGCCGCCAATCCCGATTTTCTCACTCCGGAAACGCCGGTATACATCTTTGTCAACGCTCAAACGCCTCCCGTCTTTTTCTATCTGCACATCCGAATACTCCTCGTGGAATTCGTCCGCCACGCGCAGGATGTCCGCCTCGTCTTCCCGCGCAGTCTCATCTGCCATCGCCACAACATAAAATCCCGCCTTTTTCGCGGTCTTTATGGCATAGTACGCATCCTCAAACACCACGGTATCCTCCTGCGCCTCACCGAGAAAATCCATGGCCTGTAGGAAAATATCCGGGTGCTCCTTGCCCGCGCCCACCTCCGTGCAGGTAAAGATGCGGGAAAAATAGGAGAGCAGCCCCTGCGCTTGAGCGCCGCCTCTACAAGGTATCGGTCTGTCGCGGTAGCAGCGCAGATTTTTACGCCGTTTCGCGCCAAAAGCTCCAAAAACTCCCGCACATAGGGCTTTTCCTCTATATTGTAGAAATACTGATCTTCCAGCACCTTGTTGATGCCCGCCATAATCTCCTCTGTGCTGCCCTCTATGCCGTAATCCGCCCGGAAAACCTCCGCGGATTCGCGCATAGACAGCGTCTTAAGCTTGTTTTCTAAATCGAGCTTTGGCTTTTTTGCCGAAGCCATCCAGATAGTACTCAAACATGTGCCTCCAATAGTACATCGAATCGAGCAGGGTTCCGTCCACATCAAAAATCGCTGCCTTAATCTTCATGCGCCTCTCCTTATATAAGTATCAAAACTTCTAAAAAACTATAACACGATAATTTTCTTGCGTCAAAAGAAAATAACTTGACACATCAATTTTGTAAGGGTATCATGAGAATAGCAAAAAAGAAGAGGTAACTCTAAATGAAAAAGCTCTTTTGGGCAGCGGCATACTATTACTTTTACTTTATCTACTTTATGGATAAAGTCTTTTCGTGTGTCACTGCAAGCGCCGTCAGTTTTTAAGAGTTTGCCCCGTTACTAGAAACCAAGTGCAGTGTGCCGAAAAGCCACTGCATTTTTTTATTGAAGTTTTAGAGAAATGAAGGAGAAGGAAATGATTATCATTCTTAGGAGCAATCCCGACGAAGAACAAAAGCAAAACCTCATCACCTGGCTCAGAAGCCTGGGGCTGGAAACCCACATGAGCCAGGGCGAATACCAGACCATTTTGGGCCTTGTAGGCGATACCTCCAAGGTGGATATTGAGCTCATCAAAAGCTTGGAAATTGTGCAAGATGTCAAGCGCATCCGGAGCCGTACAAGAACGTCAACCGGGATTTCCATCCGGACGATACGGTGATCTCGGTAGGCGAAGCCGCTGGGCGGGGGTAACTTCGCCTTCATTGCCGGGCCCTGCTCGGTAGAGAGCGAAGAACAGATCATCGGCGTGGCAAAGGCTGTAAAAGCCTCGGGCGCGCAGCTGCTCCGGGGCGGCGCGTTCAAACCCCGCACCTCCCCTACGCCTTCCAAGGCATGGGGGCGGAGGGCATCCAGCTGCTCCTCAAAGCCAAAAAGGCCACAGGCATGCCCATCGTCACCGAGATTATGAATATCTCTCAGCTTCCGCTATTTTCCGAGATCGACGTTGTGCAGGTCGGCGCGCGCAACATGCAGAATTTCGACCTCTTAAAAAGAGCTCGGCCACAGCGATAAAGTCATCCTCTTAAAGCGCGGGCTTGCCAACACGCTCAAGGAGCTGCTGATGAGCGCGGAATATATTATGGCCGGCGGCAACGAGCGCGTCATCCTCTGCGAGCGCGGCATCCGCACGTTCGAGACGTACACGAGAAACACGCTGGATATTTCCGCTGTTCCGCTCATCAAGCAAAATCCCACCTTCCGGTGGTGGTAGACCCCTCCCACGCCTCGGGACACGCAAACCTGGTGGAGCCCCTGGCGCTGGCGGCAGCGGCAGCCGGTGCGGACGGGGTGATGATCGAGGTGCACAACGACCCAGCGCGCGCTGTGCGACGGCGCGCAGTCTCTCACCCCGGGCATTTGACGTGGTATCAAAGAAAGTGCAACAGATTCTGCCCATCGTGGGCAAAGAGCTTGGGAGGTAGCAGCGTGAAAATCGCCATTATCGGACTGGGGTTAATCGGCGGCTCCATGGCAAAAGCAATTACAGAGCATACCGATCATACAGTGCTCGGAATGGATATCGACCCTTGCGTCGTCTTAAAAGCCAAGATGACCAAGGTCATAAAGGATGAACTAAAGGAAGAGGACCTTGCCTCCTGTGATATGCTCATCCTGGCGCTCTACCCGAAAGCCACGGTAGAATACCTGAAAAGCCATGCAGATAAAGTAAAAAAAGGCGCGTTGGTCATCGATTGCTGCGGCGTCAAGGGCGTTGTATGCACCCCCATTAAAAGCATCGCAGAGGCGCATGGGTTCACGTTTATCGGCGGGCATCCCATGGCGGGTACCGAGCGTTCGGGCTTTGAGTATTCTCTGGCCTCGCTGTTTTCCGGGGCCTCCATGATCCTGACTCCCTACCCGGATCACGATCTCTCCTCTCTGGAATTTGCCAAGGAGTTTTTCTTAAAAATTGGGTTCGGCACGGTCATCATCACCACGCCGTTCATCCACGATAAGCGCATCGCGTTCACCTCGCAGCTGGCGCACATCGTCTCAATGCCTATGTCAAAAGCCCCACAGCCGTTAACTTTAAGGGCTTTTCTGCCGGCAGTTTTAAAGACTTAACTCGGGTTGCTTATTTAAACGAAACCATGTGGACCGAGCTTTTTCTGGAAAACCGGGAAAACCTCGCGGAGGAGATCGACTGCATCGTAGAGCGCCTAAAGGAATACAGCGCCGCGCTCAAAACAGAAGATGCAGCCACGCTAAAACAGCTCCTAAAAAGAGGGACGGGAGCTCAAAGAAAAGGTGGATCGCCTATGAGAAGCGTACACATCCCGGTAGGGCCGGGCTACGATATCCTGATTGGCGCCGCCCTGCTCTCCAACACCGGCCGGCTGATCAAGGAAAAATGTTCTCCCAGCCGCATCGCGCTCATCACGGATAGCACGGTGGATGCGCTGTATGCGGATGCTGTGCTCTCTTCCCTAGCGGAAGCCGGGCTGCCCGCCTGCAAATTTGTGTTTCCCGCCGGGGAAGCCAGCAAAAATTTATCTGTATACGGCCAAATTCTGGCTTTCTTATCCCGGCAGGGGGCTGAGATCGGGGAAGCCTCATCGTGGCGCTGGGCGGTGGAGTCACCGGGGATATGGCCGGGTTTGCCGCAGCGACATATCTTAGGGGCATCCCTTTGTGCAAATTCCCACAACGCTGCTCGCCGCCATCGATTCTTCTGTGGGCGGAAAGACCGGCGTGGATCTCCCCTCGGGCAAAAACCTCGTGGGCGCGTTCCACCAGCCGCTCCTGGTGCTGTGCGATACGGATACGCTCTCTACCCTCTCCCCTGAAATTTTTGCGGACGGCGCTGCCGAGGCCATCAAGTACGGCGTGCTCGATTCCCCTGCGCTTTTCTCTCAAATCTGCGCGGGCAAAATCCAGGAAGACCGGGAGGAGATCATCGAAAAGTGCGTCCAAATAAAGCGCGACTATGTCGCACAGGACGAGCGGGATACCGGCGCGCGGCAATTTTTAAACCTCGGGCATACGATTGGCCATGCCATCGAAGCCTGCAGCAATTTTCCATCTCCACGGTCATGCCGTGGCCATGGGCATGGTCGCCATGGCCCGGGGCGCGTACCGCGCCGGGCTTTTGGCGCAGGATTGTTCTGCGCAAATTGCCGAAGCCTCTGCTGTTTTCGGCCTAAATACCGCCTGCGCCTACGGCGCGGAGGCGCTTTTACCGCCGCCGGCCAGGATAAGAAACGCGGCGGGGCGAGCATCACGCTGGTGCTGCCCGAGCAAATCGGCAAATGCAGGCTGGAAAAGCCCGGATGGAAACTCTGGAAAAATTATCCGCCTGGGGGTGGCGCCATAATGGATATCCGCATTTCCCCCTCCCGCCTATCCGGAACGCTCAGCGCCATCTCCTCCAAGTCCGATGCACACCGTGCGCTCATCTGCGCGGCGCTTTCGGATACCGCTACAACCCTGCTTCTAAATGGAAGCTCGGAAGATATTCAGGCGACCATCCGCTGCCTAAAAACCTGGGAGCGGCTTTTGATATACAGGAAAACAGGATAACCGTCTCCCCATCGCGCGCAGAATAGAGCACGCGGCGCTTAACTGTGCGGAAAGCGGCTCCACTTTGCGCTTTCTGCTGCCCGTAGCCGCGGCGCTGGGCTGTTCCGCCACTTTCACCGGCCAGGGCCGGCTGCCCGAGCGGCCGGTATCGCCGCTTCGGGAAGCGCTTCTGGCGCATGGCTGCCAGCTGGACCGGGCGCTGCTGCCCATCAAGCTTTCAGGCCAGCTTTCGGGAGGCGTCTTTTCTCTGCCCGGAAACGTGAGCTCCCAGTTCCTTACTGGCCTGCTGCTCTGTTTTCCGCTGCTAAAAGAGGGCGGAGAGATTGTACTTACCACACCGCTGGAATCTTCGGGATATGTAGAGATGACCATCCATACGCTCCTCCTGCTTTGGCGTCGATGTGGAGCGAACAGCACAGGGCTTTCGGGTCGCCCCGGCCAGCGCTACCGTTCCCCGGGCACGCTTACTATCTGCGGAGATTGGTCCAGCGCGGCATTTTGGCTGTGCGGCGGCGCGCTCTCCGGGGAGATTACGTGCCAAAACCTGGAGGAAAATTCCCCCAGGGCTACCGCGCTGTCGAGGAAATTTTAAAGTCCATGGGCGCGGGAGTGGAGCGGCAGGGCGGCGCCGTAACCGTGCGCCCGGCGCCGCTGTTGCTCTGCGCATCGATGCCGGGGAAATCCCGGATCTCATCCCGGTGCTGGCAGCCGTAGCCGCCGCCGCGCAGGGGCAGACGCATATCGTAAACGCCGCCCGGCTGCGCATCAAGGAGAGCGATCGCCTGCACGCCATTTGGGATACGCTCTCCCGGCTGGGCGCGGATATCCGGCAGCAGCCGGATGGCCTCGTGATTACCGGCAAACCCCGGCTGCTTGGCGGCGAGGTCTCGAGCTTCGGAGATCACAGAATCGCCATGTCCGCAGCAATTGCCTCCTCAGCTGCGAAAAAAGATGTTATAATAAGAAAAGCCGAAGTCGTCGCAAAATCCTATCCGGGATTTTGGGAGGATTTTCAGAAAACTCGGAGGGAATTTCCATGTCCTCTAGCATCGGAGAGCAAATCAAAGTCACGGTATTTGGACAATCCCACAGCGCGGCCATTGGCGTCGTCATCGACGGCTTGCCCCCGGGCTTTGCCGTAGACCTGGAAAAAAAGTACAGGCGTTTCTTTCCCGGCGCGCCCCGGGCGGCGCGGCCTATGCTACCGCTCGAAAGAGGCGGATGCGCCCCAGGTTCTCTCGGGCCTTGCAGACGGCAAAACCGTGGCGCGCCGCTTTGCGCCGTCATTGAAAATAGAGATACGCGCTCTAAGGATTACCCAAACTAAAGGATATCCCCGCCCGGGCCACGCGGATTATACCGCCGCGCTGCGCTACGGCGGGTTTCAGGATTTCCGGGCGGCGGGCATTTTTCCGGCCGGCTGACCGCGCCGCTCTGCTTTGCCGGGGCCATCTGCCTGCAAATGTTAGAAGCGCGGGCGTGCATATTGGCGCGCACATCGCTTCCATCGCAGGTATTTTTGATACGGCGTTCTCCCGAGACGGACGTCTGCGCCGCAGATCTTTCCGCCCTCTGCCAAAAGCCCTTTGCCACGCTGGATGATGCCGCCGGCCTTGCCATGCAGCAAAAAATTGCAGAGGCCAAGGCAAATCTTGATAGCGTGGGGGCGTCATCGAATGCGCAGCCGTAGGCTTCCCCCGCGGGCATTGGAAATCCGATGTTTGACGGCCTGAAAACCGCCTGGCCGCTGCTCTGTTTGGAATTCCCGCCGTAAAAAGGGCTGGAGTTCGGCGCAGGGTTTGGGGTGGCACAGATGCTGGGCAGCGAGAATAACGATCCCTTCTACCTGGCAGACGGCGCAGTCAAAACAAAACCAATCATGCCGGCGGCATTCTCGGCGGCATCAGCACGGGCATGCCCCTGTTGTTTCGCCTGGCGTTTAAGCCCACGCCCTCCATCGCGCGGCCGCAGAATTCGGTCTCTCTTTCCCAGAGGAAGCCGGAAAACTCGAAATCATCGGCCGGCACGACCCCTGCATTCTGCCCCGGGCAGTCCCGGTGGTGGAGGCGGTCACAGCCATCGTGCTGCTAGATATGTTGCAATAGTGTGTTTTCAATCAAAAAGGAGATTTTTATGGATATCAACGAGGCAAGAGAAAAACTAAACGGCATAGACGACCAGCTCGTCGCTCTATTTGCTGAGCGCATGCACACTGTGCTCTCCGTAGCGCAGTATAAGAAGGAGCATAACCTGACCGTGCTGGATAAGAGCCGGAGACGGACATTCTAAACCGTGTCACCGCGGCCGCCGGGGAAGAGCTTTCCGGGTATACCAAAGTGCTCTTTGGCACCCTGTTCGACCTCTCCTGTTCCTACCAGAGCGCCTATCTGCACAAGGATTCTGCGCTGCAAAAAGAAGTGCTCTATGCGCTGGAAAACACCCCTGCCCAAATGCCCAACCAAGCCGTCGTCGCCTGCCAAGGGGTGGAGGGCGCGTATTCCCAGGCCGCCTGTGAGAAGCTTTTCGGCCTGCCCAGCATCATGTATTTCAAATCCTTCGAGGCCGTGTTTAACGCGGTGGATAAGGGCATGTGCCGCTACGGCATCCTGCCCATCGAAAATAGCTCCGCCGGCTCGGTCAACCAGGTATACGACCTGATGAAAAGTTCAGCTTCTCCATCGTCCGGGGTGTGAAGCTGCGCATCAACCATACCCTGCTCACAAAAAGCGGCGGTTCGCTGGAAAATATTCGGGAAATCTATTCCCATGAGCAGGGGCTTAACCAGTGCAGCGAGTTTTTGCGCAACAACCCGCAAATCAAAGCCACAGTCTGCGAAAACACCGCCGTTGCCGCCAAAATGGTGGCAGATAGCGACCGCAGCGATATCGCCGCCATCTCCTCCGGGAGTGCGCGGAGCTCTACGGCCTGCAAATTCTATCGGATCATATCCAGAACAGCGACAATAACTATACTCGGTTCATCTGCATCTCCCGAGCCCCGGAAATCTACCCCGGCGCGGATAAGATGAGCCTCATGTTCACGCTGCCTCATCGCCCGGGCGCGCTTTATAGCGTCATCACCAAGTTCGCAACCCTGGGGCTCAACCTGACAAAGCTGGAAAGCCGGCCCATCCCGGGCAAGGATTTTGAGTTCATGTTCTATTTCGATGCCAGCGTCTCCGCCCATTCGCAGGAGCTTCTACAGCTGCTGGCAGAGCTCGAGGGCACGCTGGAACAGTTCTCCTTCCTCGGCTGCTATTCGGAGACGTTCTAGCATGGAATACGGCTTGCTCGGCGAAAAGCTCTCGCACAGCTTCTCGCCCCAAATACACGGCCTGCTGGCAGATTACGACTATCGCCTCGTCTCCCTGCCCCCAGAGCAGCTCTCGGCGTTCCTGCAAGAAAAGGATTTCCTCGGGCTCAACGTCACCATCCCCTATAAAAAGGCCGTCATCCCCTATCTAAATGAGCTTCTCCCATCGCCCGGCGCATCGGCGCTGTGAATACCATCGCAAACCGCGGCGGCAAGCTCTACGGTGACAATACCGATTACGCCGGGCTGCGCCACGCGATTCATCGAGCGGGAATCGCTTTGGTGGATCGTAAAGTGCGCATCCTGGGCAGCGGAGGCACTTCCAGAACGGCCCAGGCCGTGGCGGAGGATTTGGGCGCCCGGGAAATAGTCGTCATCTCCCGCGCAGGAGAGCATCACTACGGCAACCTCGCCCGGCATGCCGATGCGGAAGTCATCCTCAACACAACTCCCGTGGGCATGTTCCCAAACAATGGCGCCGCGCCTCTCTCCCTGGCCCAGTTTCCTAACTTGACAGGGGTGGTAGACGTCGTGTACAACCCGCTCAAAACCGCGCTGCTTTTAGAGGCGGAAGCACTGGGCCTTCCTTTGTAAATGGGCTGCCCATGCTGGTTGCCCAGGCCAAGGCCGCCTGCGAAATTTTCCTGCAAAAGCAAATTCCGGAAAAGCGCACGGAGCAAATTCTGAAAATTCTCCAAGCCCAGCTTAGAAGCATCGCCTTTATAGGCATGCCGGGCAGCGGTAAAACCACGCTAGGACAATTATTGGCGCAAAAACTCGGTCGGGAATTTATCGATAGCGACGATGTCATCGCAGCGTCTGCGGGCAAAACCGTGCCCGAAATCTTTGCCGAAGAGGGCGAGGCGGGCTTTCGCGCACGAGAACGCGCTGCGCTTTGTGCGCTCACAAAGCGGCCGGGTATCGTGCTCTCGGTGGGCGGCGGGGCGATTTTGGCAGAGGAAAACCGCCGGGCATTGCGGCAAAACGCCGCGGTTGTGCTGCTTCGCCGCAATCTGGAAAATCTGCCCCTAGAGGGTCGCCCGCTCTCTAAAAGCCCCGAAGCGCTGCGCCAGCTCTACGAAGTTCGCATGCCGCTTTATCAGGCTACCTGCGATTTTGTGGTGGATAACGACGGCGCCCCGGAGCAGACGCTGGAGCAAATTCTCTCTTATCTATCCATAGAAACGGAGGAAACGCGATGAAATTTTCATCATCAACGGCCCCAACATCAACATGCTGGGCATTCGGGAAAAGAATATCTATGGCGCGGGCTCCTATCAGAGCCTTCTGCAATTGGTGGAGGAAAAATGCCGGTCCCTGGGCATCGAATGCGAATGTTTCCAATCCAACCATGAAGGCGCGATTGTGGACGCCATCCAGGCCGCCTATGGCAAAGTGGAGGGCATTGTCATAAACCCCGCTGCCTATACGCATACCAGTATCGCCATTCTGGATGCGCTAAAGGCCGTGAACATCCCGGCAGTGGAAGTGCACATTTCAGACGTCTACCAGCGCGAGGCATTTCGCCATATCTCCTATCCCGGCATGGCCTGCGTGAAAAGCTTTATCGGCCTCGGGCTAGACGGCTACTGCCAGGCCATCGCCTTCTTAAAAGACTATTTGGAGCACGGCCATGAAGCGAGCCGAATACTTTAAAAAAGATCATGAAATTGTGGCGCACATCCCCTATGGCCGAGTGGCGACGTATGGGCAGCTCGCCTATCTCGCCGGCTTTCCCCAGGCGCCGCGCATCGCGGGCAGGCGCTCTGCTTTGCCCCGGAGGGCCTACCCTGCCATCGCTGTGTCAACAGCGCCGGCCGCCTGGCCCCAGATTTTTTTTTGACCAACGCGCCCGGCTGGAGGCGGAAGGCGTCGCATTTCTTCCCAGCGGCAAAGTCAACCTAAAAAAAACACCTGTGGGATCCTTTTTTGAAGAGCACTAAAAGAGCGCGAGCATGCGCTCTTTTTTATTTTTCGTGTTATTTCATTTCTATAATTGCTCAAAAACGCCTCTGCACCGGCTTTTTAAAAATAAATAAAAAATTCAAAAAACTCTTTACTTTAGCACGCTACTATGCTAGTATAATAAACGTCAACAGAAACTGACCGGGCTCGCCCGGTGCAAACATTTATAAAAAAGGATGGAAAACGATGAAAAGAAGAATTGCTTTTGGAATGCTGGCAGCGCTGTTGCTGCTCACCCTCTGCCTCACCGGCTGCGCCAAGAAAGACGCAGGCTATACGGTGCTCGCCGAACCGCTGACGGAAGAACAGTTCGCCATCGGCTTCCGCAAAGACGACAAAGCCCTTTGTCAGGCTGTGGAGCAAGCTTTGGTCGAGATGAAGGAAGACGGTTCGCTCAAGAAAATCGATGAGAAGTGGTTTGGCAAAGAAGTGAGCCTCGTGGATGCGGCAAACGTCACGCAAAACGTCACAGACGACTCCCTCAACAAAATCAAGGAAAAAGGCAAGTTCGTATTGGGTCTGACGATTCCTTCCCGCCCATGGGCTACCGGGATAACGATAACGCCATCGTGGGCTACGATATCGATGTCGCCACCGAAGTCTGCAAGCGCTTGGGCGTAGAGCTGGTGCTTCAGCCCATCAGTTGGTCGGCCAAGGAAAAGGAGATCAATTCCGGCAATATTGACTGCATCTGGAACGGCTTCTCCATCAACCCCGAGCGCGCCGAGCAGCTGAACCTGTCCATGCCCTATCTGAACAACCGCCAGGTCATCGTCACGCTGGAGAAAAATAAAATCACCAGCACACAAGACCTCGCCGGCAAGACTCTGGTGCTCCAGGGCGGCTCTACCGCAGTAGATGCGCTGGCAGAATACCCCGAGTTGGCCGCCAGCCTCAAGGGCGGCAAGGCAGTCGAAGTCGATACCTATGTACTCGCCATGTTCGACTTAACCTCCGGCGGCGCGGATGCCGTGCTCATGGATGAAGTCGTTGCAAACTACTACATTGCCAATCCGGCAGAAAAATAATAAAAAGCACGGCGGGGGCTAAAAAGTGCCCCCGCCCTTTCTTTTTTGAAAGGATACACCATGTCTGCACAAACGCTGCAAACACTCATTCTAAACATGCTGGACGCTTCCGCGGTGACGCTCAGCGTTTTGCGCTCACGCTGCTTTTTTCGCTGCCACTGGGGCTGCTCGTCGCTGCCGGGCGCATGTCCCGCCACAAATGGCTTTCGGTGCCCATCGGCTGGCTTCTGCTCGTCCTTAGGGGCACGCCGCTCATCCTGCAGCTCATCTTTTTTCTACTTTGTCCCGCCAGATCTTCTGGGCATCGGGCTACCGCGGTTCTGGGCTGCGATTCTGGCCTTTTCGGTAAACTACGCCGCCTATTTTGCGGAAATTTTTCGGGGCGGCATCGAAGCTGTGGATGGCGGGCAAATCGAGGCGGCAAAGGTCCTGGGCTTTTCCCGGCTCCAGACATTCTTTCGCATCACGCTGCCCCAGGTTGTCAAAATCATTCTGCCCTCCCTGGGCAATGAATTCATGACGCTTGTAAAGGATACCGCCCTGGCGCAGACCATCGGCGTGGCCGAAATATTTCGCTTGGCCAATACCTCGGCTTCGGGCAATTTTTCTACAGTTCCCATCTTCATCGCGGGTATTTTCTATTTCGTGATGAACGGCGTCGTATCCTTGGCCTTCTCCTACCTCGGCCGCAAGCTCGTATTATAAGTGAGGTTATCATGACAAAGCCACTGCTTAATATGCAGGATATTTATAAGGATTTTGAGGCGCTGGGCGTGCTCAAAGGTGTTTCCCTCAGCGTAAACCAGGGCGAGGTTGTGGCCATCATCGGTCCCTCGGGCTCGGGAAAGTCTCACTTTGCTGCGCTGCGCGCTCATGCTCGAGCAAATCGATTCGGGCAGCATCGAAATTTGCGGCGCAACAATGGCCGAGGGCGACCCGGCAGTCTATGCGGATAAGAGAACCCTGAAGGAAATTCAGCGCAAAATAGGCCTGGTTTTTCAGAACTTCAACCTGTTTCCGCACCTTTCCGTGCTGGCAAATATCACCGAGGCGCCCATCCGTGTGGCAAAGATGCCCCGGGAAACTGCCGAGCAGAAGGCCTTGGCGCTGCTCAAAAAAGTCGGCCTGGAGGAAAAAGCCTCCGCCTATCCCCTGCCAGCTCTCCGGCGGGCAAAAACAGCGGGTGGCCATTGCCCGGGCAATGGCGCTGGAGCCAGAAATCCTGTTTTTGACGAGCCCACCTCCGCTCTCGACCCGGAGCTCACCGGCGCAATCTTAAAGGTAATCCGAGATCTCGCAGAGGAGCAGATGACGATGATCATCGTGACGCACGAGATGTCCTTTTGCAAAGTGTGGCGGACCGCATCGTATTTCTCGATGGCGGCGTCGTCGCGGCGGAAGGTAGCCCAGAAAAAGTGCTGGGAGAAGGCAAAACAGCGCGCATGGCGCAATTTTTTGCAAAAATTCGAGGAAAATTGAAGCAATGCAGCTCAATTTCGCCGCAGAAACGCGGCGATTTTGCTGTACTTTTGGCTCAACTGTGGTATAATAATTGCTAATCTCTGTGCATTTGCACCGGAGAAATATTTTTTCTTTTATAAAGGGGGAACATTCTTTGTCAGATCCTTTGTCGCCTGACCCTATATGGCCTCAACTTATTTTGCAGTTCGTACTCATCATGGTCAACGCATTCTTCGCCGCGACCGAGCTCGCAGTCGTCTCGATTAACGAGAACCGCCTGCGCCGGGACGCCGAAGCAGGAGACAAGAAATCCGCGCGGCTTCTGCGCATTGTTGAGAAGCCCACACAGTTTCTTTCTACCATACAAATTGCAATTACGCTAGCCGGCTTTTTTGGGCTCCGCATTTGCTGCGGATAGCTTTGCCGGGCCGATTACCAATTGGCTGATAAACGACCTGCATGTGACAGGGATTTCCGCAAAAACGCTCAATACTTTGGCGGTCATTGTGATCACCATCATCCTGTCCTACTTTACACTCGTGCTGGGCGAGCTGGTGCCCAAGCGCGTGGCGATGAAAAAACCCGAAGCTGTCGCAAAATTTTCCTGCGGCGTTCTGAGTTTTTTGCTGCGCTGCTGCGCCCCATCACCTGGCTGCTCACCGTCTCCACGAACGGCGTGCTCCGCCTATTTGGCATCGACCCGAACGCCGAGGAGGAAGACGTCTCGAGGACGAAATTCGCCTGATGGTGGATATCGGAGAAGAGCGCGGCGCCATCGAGGCCGGCGAAAAAGAGATGATCGAGAACATCTTTGAATTTAACAACCAGTCCGCAGAGGACGTCATGATCCATCGTACAGATATGGAAATCATCTGGATGGACGATGCTCCTGAGCAGATTTTAGAGCGCATCGAGCAGACGGGGCTTTCTCGTTTCCCGGTTTGCAACGAAGATGCGGATGATATTTGGGCATTTTAAATGCGCGAGATTATTTAATCAACACGCAGAAAAAACACCCTAAAGCGCTCTCTGATTTGTTGCGCCCGGCCTACTTTGTGCCGGAATCCGTGCAGACAGATGTGCTTTTCCGCAATATGCAGAGCACCAAGACGCATATGGCCATCGTCGTCGACGAATACGGCGGCACCAGCGGCCTTGTCACTATGGAGGACTTGCTCGAGCAAATTGTGGGCAACATTTACGACGAGTTCGACCCGTTAGACGAGACAGAGATTGTGCCGCTTTCGGAAAACCTCTGGCGCGTTGCGGGAAGCGCGGATATCGAAAGCATTGCCGAGGCGCGCTTAGCATTGACCTTCCGGAGGACGATGAGTACGACACCCTGGGCGGCATGATTCTGGACTGCCTGAACGCTGTGCCCGAAGACGGCAGTACACCGGCGATGGATATCGGCCTGCTGCACGTCGAAGTGCAGGAGATCAAAGATCGCCGTATCGAATGGGCGCTGGTCTCCAAAATCCAAGTGCCTGAAGTTGCTGAGGATAGCAAGGAGAAAACGGGCGAGAAAAGAAGAATAACGAACAACTATAGCAAAAAAAGAGCGCTTAGGGCGCTCTTTTTGTTTAGAAAGAATGGTAGAAAACTGTCTCTTCTAGCGGCTTTCTCTTTTCATGATTGCCGCTGGGAGCTGCATTTTCCGCCGGGTAGCCCAAAGGAAGCACTGCTACCGGCACAACGCTTGCCGGCAGACCAAAGGTTTCGCTTAAAACCCCTGGCTGGAACACCCCCACCCAAGTTGTCCCGAGGCCCTGCTCCGCCGCCGCAAGCATCATATGCGTAGCCACGATGCAGGCATCCACTTCCGCATGGTTCTTGCCGTCATAGCTGCGCACCCAGGCCTCGCTCGTCTGCACAGACGACCAGCGCCATAGGCGCGCCGAATGTAAATTTGCTGCATTGCGCGAGCTTTTCCATATCCTCCTGCCCACTCAGCACTAAAACGCGCTGGGGCTGCGCGTTGGTGGCCGTCGGCGCCAGGCGACCTGCCTCTAATACAAGGGCAACCTTCTCTTCTTCCACCGGCCGGGAAGAAAACTGCGCACGGAATATCTCTTCTTTGCAAGCTCCAAAAACTCATGGGAAACCCTCCTTTTTTCTATCATACCACAGCTTTCCTGCCCTGAAAATCTTTCGACATTTTTTATATAACCGGTTGACATCCCCCAAAAAATGTTTTATGCTCTAAATGTACCGGAATCGGTAGGTGAGGCTACATAGTGGATACGGGCTGCTGCCGTGAACTGATGGAGACATCAATAATTGGTGAGCAGGACATGTCGAGATAAGGCATGTTCTAACGCAGTTTCATCGCCCCTATGAGCTAAAACTTGAACGATGGACGAGGTGTTTTTTTGTTGCCCTTGCCATCGTTGGCAAAGGCTTTTTTATTTTGTAATATTAGAATCGGAGGTGAGGACATTGATAAGCCACAGTACGCGGAACAGACACAGTGGAAACTGCCTGCTTTTAGTGCCGCAAAGCGACGACGATGTGCCCTTGCCATTGTTCTGCCTTCGCATATTTAGCTAGCATTCTTCTGTCCTGTTCATATTTAGTTGCAATGTTGTGAAGACTAGTATGAAAGGATTGATGAGCATGAGTTTTTCAGAAAAAAAGTAGATAAAGCAGTGATGCAGCAAAAAAGAAGCGAGAGCGAAGCCCGGCTGAGACGGCTGGCCTATCTTCCCACAGAAGACGCGCTCTCCTCTCTTGTGACGCTGCATTCCGGCCTGAGTGAAGAGCAGGCCGAAGAGCGATTGGAAGAGGTGGGGCAAAACATCATTTCCTCGGGCAAACAGAAAGGTTGGATTTCCCGACTGGCCGAGGCATTCATCAACCCCTTTAACATCGTTCTATTTCTCATTGCCGTAATTACCTTTATTACGGACGTGGTTCTCTCCACCCGGCCAGATTATGCCACGGTTTTTGTCATCACGGGGCTGGTGCTCGTCTCTAGCGTCATCTCTTTTATCCAGAGCGAGCGCAGCTCTGCTTCTGCTGCCAAGCTTTCTGCCATGATCTCCAACAAAGCCGATGTGCGCAGAAACGGCGTATACGTCGAAGTGGATATGGCGGACGTCGTCCCCGGGGGATATTGTGCGCCTTTCCGCCGGCGATATGCTGCCGGGCGACGTGCTTTTCCTTTCGGCAAAGGACGCTTTCGTGGCGCAATCGGCACTTACCGGTGAATCTAACCCGGTGGAAAAATTTGACGAGCCGGTAGAGGGCGCCGACGCGCTGACGGATATCGCAAACCTCGGCTTTATGGGCAGCAACATGGTCAGCGGCAGCGCTACGGCGGTGGTGGTCGCCACAGGCGGCGACACGTATTTTGGCTCCATGGCCAAGGCGCTTTCCGGCGATCGCTCCAAAAACAGCTTTGAAAAAGGCGTGGATTCTGTGAGCAAGCTGCTCCTGCGCTTTATGATCATCATGGTGCCCGTAATTTTCCTCATCAACGGGTTCTCCAAAAACGACTGGGGCAACGCACTGCTCTTCGCAGTATCCATTGCGGTGGGGCTCACGCCGGAGATGCTGCCCGTGATCATGACTTCTACGCTGGCCCGGGGCGCCGTAAACATGTCGAAGCACAAGACCATCGTAAAAACGCTTTCCGCTATCCAGACGTTTGGCGAGATGGACGTTTTGTGCACGGATAAGACGGGCACGCTGACCGAGGACAAGATTATCCTGGAAAAATATATGGACTTATACGGCGACGACGACAAGCGCGTCCTGCGCCATGCATTTTTAAACAGCTATTTTCAGACAGGGCTTAAAAACCTCATCGATGTCGCGGTCATTGAGCGGGCCAAAAAAGTACGGCATGGGCAAGCTTCTAGATGAATACCGGCACGTGGACGAGATTCCTTTGACTTTTCCCGCCGACGCATGAGCGTGGTGCTCGAAGATGCTGCCGGCAAGCGCCAGCTCATCACCAAAGGGGCGGTGGAAGAGGTGCTCTCCATCTGCTCCTATGCGGATTTCGGGGCGAAATTCGGCCGCTCACCGGCGAACACCGCAAGCAGGCAGAGGAAATTTACGCCAGCCATAATTCCGATGGCCTGCGCATGCTGGCGGTGGCGCAGAAAAATGAGATTCGAGAAGCCGGCGCCTTTGACGTGAGCGATGAAAAAGACATGGTGCTGCTGGGCTTCATCGGCTTTTTGGACCCGCCCAAGCAGAGCGCTGCCGCGGCCATCACAGCGCTGGGCGATCACGGCGGGAAGGTTGTGGTGCTCACCGGCGACAGCGAGGGCGTGGCAGTCAAGGTGTGCAACAAGGTGGGCGTGGACACCAGCCACTGCCTGACGGGCGTAGACGTAGAGGCCATGAGCGATAAAGCTCTTTTAAAGGCTGTCCGGGATTGCTGCCTGTTTTCCAAGCTCTCCCCGGTGCAGAAGCAGCGGGTGGTGGCGGCATTCCAGGAAAATGGCCACACAGTGGGCTACATGGGCGATGGCATCAACGACACGCTGGCCATGCGGCAAAGCGATGTAGGCATTTCTGTAGACAGTGCGGTGGATATTGCCAAGGAGACGGCGGATATCATCCTGCTCAAAAAAGACCTGATGGTGCTGGAAGAGGGCGTGCTGGAGGGCCGCCGGACGTTTGGCAACATCACCAAATATATCAAGATGGCGGCCAGCGGCAATTTTGGCAACATGATTTCCGTGGTACTGGCGAGCATTCTGCTCCCCTTCCTGCCCTTAAAACCCGTGCAGATCCTGACGCAGAACCTGCTCTATGACTTTGCGCAGCTGGGTATCCCCTTCGACCGAGTGGACGAATCCTACTTAAAGAAGCCGCACAAATGGGATACCAGCAGCATTCAGAAGTTCATGTTCTCCATGGGGCCGCTCTCCTCGCTGTTTGACCTATGCTGTTATGGGATTTTATGGTGGATTATGGGTGTGGGCGGCACGCAGAACGTCGCGCTGTTCCAGTGCGGCAACTTTGTATACGGCGCGCTTTCCCAGATGCTCGTGGTGCACATGATTCGCACAGAGAAAATTCCCTTCGCCCAGAGCCGCCCAGCGCCCATGCTGCTGGGCACAACGCTGCTGTTCTCGGCAGTGACCATCGGCATCGCCTTTAGCGGATTCGCGCACTACCTCGACATGGCGGCGCTGCCGCTTTCCTGCCTGCCCTGGCTGGTGGGGCTGCTGGTGATCTACTGCTTCGGCGTGCAGATTGTCAAGCGGTTCTACAAAAGGGCCCACGGACATTGGCTCTAATAAAAAATGCAAGCGCCGGTTTTATACCGGCGCTTTTTCATTACTCTATCGTTGAATGGCTGTGTTTCGTTGACTAACAGAGACTCCTACATTATAATATTGATATCCGATAGTATAATTTATCATGGCCATAAAGGGATTTTATGAAAAAGTGTCCTTCTTGCGGGTATTCCAACCAGGATTATTCTAAATTTTGCATCAGCTGCGGCGCAACGCTGCCCGCACAGACAGACGACGCCAGGCCCAGCCCTTCTTCCTATGCGCCTCCGCCGCCCGAACCAAAGCCTTCGCCCTATGCTTCCATGCCGCATATTCCGGAATCTGCCAAGCGGAAAACTCCCTCAAAAAAGAGCGGCGCACTGGGCGGGTTTGCACTGATAGCCGGGCTCATTGGCGTTGTGGTCTTATCCATTTGGTTGGCCCAGCCCACGGCACCGCAGCATGGTTCCCCGGTTCCGCGGCCACAACATAGCCAAAAAGCCGCAGTGGATTCCGATGTCTCCTTCGCTTTGAGCGACTCCCGCATTACAGATGGCTGGGAGTCCGGGCAGTATTTGCTCAAAGGCACGATTCGCATTAACTCTTCTACACAATATAGCAAGGCAACCGTCACAATTTCTGTCTATGACGGGGCAACTCTTCTCACCTCTGGAACCGAAACCTTTGGCATACATAACAATAAGATTGAGTTTGTACTGCCGGTATACCTGACCACTTATGAGGCCAACAGCGCCAACCGGCTGATGGCGCGGGTGATAGACCTATATTAAACAATAAAAAGAAGCTGCCAATTGGCAGCTTCTTTTGTTTCCCTACTTATTTCTCCAGCTCTTTTTGAGCTTCGCAATGCTTTTTTCCATGCGGGCGAGCGTTTGCTCTTTTCCGAGGATTTCCGCCAGCTCGGTGGCCCCGCCCGGCGTCACCGCCGTGCCCGAAATAGCCACGCGCACCGGCCAAAGCACCTGGCCATTTTTCAGCTCCAGCTCTTCCGCCAGGGCGCAAAGCGCCGCGTACAGGGCGTCGTTGGAGAAATCCTCCACTGCCGAGCAAGCGGCGGGCAGCGCGCGCTCCAGCACGGGCAGCGCAGCCTCGGGCGAGGTTTTCATCTTCTTATGCGCATAAAGCTCCAGGCTATACTCGGGCATCTCATTGAAGAAGGAGACCTTTTCCTCGATCTGCGTGAGCGTCTCCAGCCGGGGCATGATGAGCTTCGCAATTTTTTTCCCGGTCGAGCTCCACCTTGAGCGCAGTGTCTAGGTAGGGCTTTGCCCGCTCTAGGAACTGCTCTACAGACAGCGCACGGATATATTCGCCGTTCATCCAGGTGAGCTTATCCACATCGAAAATCGCGGAAGATTTGCTGATGCCCGAGAGATCGAACACCTCCGCCAGCTCGTCCAGCGAATAGATTTCCCGCCTCCCCGCCGGGCTCCAGCCCAGCAGCGCGATGTAGTTTAGATCGCCTCTTTCAGATAGCGCCCTTGGCGATAAAATCCTCATAAGAGGCATCCCCGTGGCGCTTAGAGAGCTTTCTCTGCTTATCTTTCATGACCGGGGGCAAATGGATATAGCTCGGCCGCTCCCAGCCCAGAGCGTCATAAAGCAGGTTATATTTGGGCGTAGAGGAGAGGTATTCGATGCCCCGGATGACATGCGTGATGCCCATCAGGTGGTCGTCCACCACGTTTGCGAGGTTATACGTCGGCCAGCCGTCGTCTTTAACAGAATATTATCCTCGTAGATCCGCCATGGGCACGGTGATCTTGCCATAGACCATATCCTCATAGACTGCTCTCCTCTAGAGGGATATTTTGGCGAATCAGGGCAACTCTTCCCCAGCGGCGATGCGCGCCTCCACTTCCTCTTTTGGCAGATGCAGGCAGTGCTTATCGTACTTGGCGACCTCGCCTGCGTCTGCGGCAGCGCGCATCTCCTCTAGCCGCTCTTTCTTGCAGAAGCAGTAGTAGCCGCGCCGCGCTTTCCACCAGCTCTTTTTCGCGTACCTCTGATATCTCTTGGCGCTCGCTTTGGATATAGGGGCCCACCGGGCCGCCCACATCCGGGCCTTCATCGTAGGTAAGGCCGGTATCCAAAAAGCGTGCGGTAGATGATATCGCTGGCTTCGTCCACCAGGCGGTTTCTGTCCGTATCCTCGATGCGCAGGATAAACTGCCCACCGTTTTTCCTGGCAAACAGCCAGGCATAAAGCGCCGTTCTAAGGCCCCCGATATGCAGGTATCCCGTGGGGCTGGGCGCGAAGCGTGTTCTTACTGTCATTTTTCTCTCCGTTTTTTGTTGTTTTACTTTTTTACTGCTTTTGCAAAGGTATCCTTGAGGCCGACAATCCGGTTTAACACCACATGTTCCGGCGAAAATCCCGGCGATCCGCGCAGAAATAGCCCACGCGCATGAGCTGGAACTTATCTTCGCTCTGAGCTTTTAAAATTTCCGGTTCCAGATAGCCCTGCAAGATTTCCAGCGAATCCTGGTTGAGGCGCTCCATAAAATCTCCTTCGCCATCCTCTGTGAGCAGATAGTCGTAGAGCCGGAATTCCGCCGGCACAGCAGTTTTGGCATCCACCCAGTGCAGCGTGCCCTTTGATTTTACGGCCGGCGTTCATATCCCCGGTTTTGAGAGGGGATCGTAGGAACAGATGACGGCGGTGACATTGCCTTCCTCGTCCTTTTCGGCGCGTTCGCACTTGATGATATACGCGTTTTTCAGCCGCACTTCCTTGCCCACTGCCAGGCGGAAATATTTGTTGTTCGGCGCGACTTCCATAAAATCTTCCTGCTCGATATAGAGCTCCCGGGAGAAGGGCACCTGGTGGGTATGCTCGCTGCCCGGCAGGTTCTCGGCCGTCATCATTTCGCTCTGGCCTTCGGGATAATTTTCAATAATGAGCTTTAGGGGGCGCAGCACGCCCATGAGCCGGGGCGCATGCTCGTTTAAATCTTCTCGGACACAATGCTCGAGTAGCGCGCTTTCCACCTCGCTATTGGCCTTGGCCACGCCGATGCGGCGGCAGAAATCCCGAATGGATTCCGGAGTATAGCCCGGCGGCGCAGGCCGGAAATCGTGGGCATACGAGGGTCATCCCAACCTGAGACCACGCCCTCGTCCACGAGCATTTTCAAATACCGCTTGCTCATAATCGCGGGTCAGGTTGAGCCGGGCAAATTCATACTGATGCGGCACGTTTTCGCATTCGCAGTTCTCGATCACCCAGTCATAGAGAGGCCGGTGCGCCTCAAATTCCAGCGTGCAGATGGAGTGCGTAATTTTCTCGTAGGCGTCTTCCAACGGATGAGCATAGTCGTACATGGGGTAGATAATCCATTCGTTGCCCGTCCTGTGGTGTTCGCTGCGCAAAATGCGATAGATGACAGGGTCTCTCATATTGAGATTGGGCGAGCTCATATCGATTTTTGCCCGGAGCACCTTTTCCCCATCTGCAAATTTGCCGTCTCGCATGCCATAGAAAAGCTCCAAATTCTCTTCTACGCTTCTATCCCGATACGGGCTGTTCTTGCCCGGCTCGGTGAGCGTGCCGCGATATGCGCGAATCTCATCGGCAGAAAGGTCACATACGTATGCCAGCCCCTTTTTAATCAGCAGGACAGCGCAATCGAACATATAGCCGAAATAATCCGAGGCATAGAGTTTATTCGCCCAAGAAAAGCCCAGCCAATGAATATCCTCCTCGATGGAACGGACGTATTCCTCGTCCTCCTTGGCGGGGTTGGTATCGTCGTAGCGCAAGTTGCACTTCCCGTTATATTGCTGCGCCAGGGAGAAGTTGAGGCAGATGGACTTGGCATGTCCGATATGCAGATAACCGTTTGGCTCGGGCGGGAACGGGTCAGAACCTCGGAAACTCTCCCTTCGGCCAGATCGGCATCGATGATTTCCTCAATAAAATTTCTGGATTTTCTTTCCTCTATTGTTTCAGGCGTTACATTTTCAGGCATTGTTTTCTCCCTTCGCTTGTTTACCAGTATAATATTAAATTCTACCCCATTTATGGTAAGTATTGCAAGCCTTTGGGGAAAATCCAAAAGAAAACCCCCGACATTATTGCCGAGGGTTTTGCTTTTAGGCTGTTTTCTTCTTTTTGCTGAGGCAGGTATAGCATAAAAACGCCATAGTGGCCACGGCTGCGGCAAAGCAATAGGCCCCGCCAATGCCTCCGCTGTCCGAAACCGGGCCCATGGCGAAGTTCACCAGCATCGCCGCCAAGGTTGCTCGAGACGAGCAACAGCGAGGAGATGCGCCCCATATTTTCCGGGGAAGACTGCATGGCCATTGTGTTGACCGCGGGTGGGTAGACCGGCCCTTGGAAGAACCCGATGAGCCCCACCAGGACGAGCGCCAGCGTCGCGTTTTTTGAGCCCCAAGCCCAGGCAGCAGAGCGCGCCGCCGGCCAGACAGACTTTCACGAGCAGCTTTTGGTTTTTGAAATATCCACCCAGCAGACGGAGGGTATCATCGCGATCCAGAACAGCGAGACAGACAGCCCGCCAAAGGTTTCGTGGAGAGCTCCAGGGTGAAGAAGTTCTTCATAAAGCCCACAATGCCATTTTCCATCGCGCCGCAGGAGAACAAGATCGTCGCCATGGAACCGCCCACCAGCGCCAACAAGGGTTTTATACCGGTTTTCTCCGCGCTTTTTCCCGTGACATTCACAGGCTCGATTTTCATCAGGAGCAACAGCACGATGACGAGCACAGCAGCGCCGCCAATGATGGCGTACAAGCTGCGCCAGTTTGCCCCGCCCTTCAAAAGCGCGCTCATAAACAGCGGCGAGGCCACTGCGCCAATGCTAAAGGAGACGTTTTGCAGCGAATTGTTCTTTGCGCCGTTTAGGGGTCTGTCTCCACAATGGTGGCCGGGAACAGCGCGGCCATCATGGAAAATCCCGAGCCCACGATAAACGCCGCGATGCAGAACATGACCGTGTTTGTCGAGACCACGGCCACCAGGCAGCCGATGCCAAACACCGCCGCCGAGACGCAGAGCACATCCCGCTTGCGGAAGCGATCTGCCAGGCCGCTAAATAGAAGCGGAATGAGCAACCCCGAGACATACTGCACTGCCGCAAGCATGCCCTGCCCCGTGGCGTTCATGGAAAATTCCTCTGCAATATTGAACAGAATCGACTGATACCCGGCGACTTGCATGCCGATCATCACAGAACCTAAGTAGCACAAAAAGATGTAGTAACGCTTGGATGTTCTCAGTTGTTTCATTTTTTTCCCTCTTATCTTTTCTTAGGTTTTTATTCTACTCTTTAAAGCGCACTTTAAGTCAAGCGTTTTCTAACGCAGTTTTTTCATCCTGTTCCGGCGCTTATCGCGCATAAACAGAAAGGCCAGGCCGGCGGATAACAGCGCCACGCCGATGAGCGGATAAAACGCATTGCCCGGGCCGATGCTATCCGAAAGCTGCCCCATAAACACAGTGGCTACGGCGCTGCCCACACCGCTAAAGGAAGCAGCAGCATGGAGACTTTTCCCGAATGCTCGGGAAAGATATCCACAGCCAGCGCTTGCACGGTAGCATATTGCGGCCCAAGGCAGATGCCGCAGAACAAGCACCAGATAAGCGAGACCACCGTCCCCCGCACCGCCGCCATGAGCAGGCTCGCCGCCGCAAGGCCGAGAAAGGTATACAGAAGCATCTCCCTGCGCCGTTTGCGTACCCGGCTGGCGAAATACTTGGAAGGAGCATGCCGCAGTTGATGAGCGAGATGCAGATGGCCGCCCCAGAGGGAGAGTTAAGTTCCGTAGAGAAGAACGGCTTTGCAAAATAGCCCAGCGCCGTATCCATCACGACGTTGAAAAACAGGAGCAGGCAGAGCATCCAAAACCGGCTATCCTGCCAGCGAAATTTCTTTTTCTCCTCGTCCTTTTTCATCTCCACCGCATAGACCTTTTCCGGCGCGATGAAGAAATAAGCCACGAGCGTTAGCCCGACGAGCACAGAGAATAACGTAATGCCCGCGCCAGCTCATGCCCCGGCTCATGAGGTACCCTAAAATAATGGGATAGACCATGCTGGCGACGCTGTTCACAAGGCTCAGCACATTGGAAAATTGGTTGGTCCTTTTTTGGGGGCAGTCTCGGCCAGGATGACGATAAGCGATGCATACAGCGTCGTCGAGCAGGCGTAGATAAAAAAACACGCTTATGAGCACGACATAGAAGTTGCTCCCAAAGATGCCCATGAGCAGGAGAACGCGACGTAGATCCATCCGAAAATCTGTGCAAACAGCTTTTTGGGAGCTTATCCGCCACCGCAGAGACAGCCAGCGGCAGTACCACCATGCCAATCGCCCGGGCCGTGGCGATGACGCCCATGCCCGAAGCGCCCATGCCAAATTCGATGGACATATCCGAGAGCGCAAACTGATAGCCTGCGATGGAAAAGCCCAACAAAAAAGAGATGAGATAGGGGATGAGCACATACAGCCGGTTGGATTTTACCTGGAACCTTGCACTCTTTTTGTGGTGCAGAATCAATTTCTTGCACATTTTCTCCTTATTCATTGCCGGGAAGAGCAGCAGCCCTCTTCCGTCGCGAAATCATTTGTACGCCGAGCAGCGCCGCCATGGCCACCAGGCCTGCCGCCGCGGGATATAGGAAGCAGGCGCGCAGGCCGGCGTTATCCGCCACCATGCCCATAAACACGCCGACTGTCGAACCACCCACGCCGCTGCCGACTAAGAGCAGCGTGCTGATGCGGCCTGGGTTTTCCGGGAAGGAATCGATGGCGACGCTCATCGAGAGCGGCCAAGCCGGCCCGGCAATGAGCCCAAACAGAATGCACCAGACATAGGATGTCCATGCGCCGGGCACCAGCACCATGAGCAGCGCCATCAACCCGCCACCCAGACAAGAGGCCGCCGCTACCACCGCCTTATGTTTATGAATATTGCTGGACAACAGCCGGGAAAGCACCATGCCCCCGCCGACAATGGCAATCGTCGTGGATGCTGCCAGGGGTTTGCATATGCCTCGGTGAAGTACGGCTTCGCATAGCTGTTGATGCCGGATTCCAAAGAGGAATAGGCGATGCTCCAAAGCACGAGCAATAGCCCGATGGGCTTTAATACTGTGAAGATAGAGCCGGCGTTGGCCGGAATCTGCATGGCCTGCGCCTCGTCGGACATCGCTGGCGAATGCATAGAGAAAAGCCCCTGCCGCCACTATGGCCGAAACCGTCAGCACCGCGACGTACAGCGCGCGCCAGCTGCCCCCTGGCTCAGTACAAAGGCCATGACGAGCGGGCCGGCCACGGCCCCTGCACTAAAAAGCACCTCTGCAATGCCCGCATAGCGGCTAGAGTGCGTTGGATCGTACTTGGAAAGCATGACGGGAACCACCGCCGGCAAAAAGCTGCCCGGCAAAGCCCATAATCACAAGACCGATGATGAGGCCCACAAAATTGGGCACTACGAGCACAAGCAAACTGCCCACGGCAATCGCCCCGGTGCAGACGGCTGTAATCAGCCGCTGATTTTTCTTATCGATCATCCCGCCCAAAAGAACCGTGGAACATAGGCCGGAAATAAACCCAACGCTGGAAAGCGCCCCCATCGCAGTCTTAGTCATACCGTATTCCTCCGCAATATCCAGAAGGATGAACTGCTGCCCGCAAGTCTGTAAGCCAAAGATGAACATGGTCAGGTATGCCAACGTACTGAATAACTTCTTCGATGTCTGCACTGAAAAACTCCTCTACTGTGATAGTGTGATAAAATCACGAGTCAGTTTACGCTTTCCCGCGCTATTTGTCAAATCTCCGCCACAGGCTCAGCCGTCAGTGCAGCCTGCTCAGCCTCCTGCTTGCGCCGGGCAGTGCCATGTGCCGCGCCGCCTACAACCGCGCCCACAACCGCAAAAGCCACTGCCGCCCAAATGGCCGTCTGCATGCCCAGCAAGTCCGATGCCGCGCCCACGGCATATGCGCCTAACATGCTGCCGACGTTTGTAAACATCATATTGACGCTGGAAAGCAGCCCCGCCCGCTCGGGAAAAGCTTCGAGCCCAATGCCCAGAATCGTCGGCCAGCCCGGCCCGGCCGCCAAGCCGAACAGCACCGCCCAGACGAGCACCAGCCCCGGATGGGCAACAGTATCATCAGCGCCAGCGCCACTCCGGCCAGAGAAAAACTGCATACCAGCAAAACTCCTCTGCCGCGGCCGAGCCGGCTTGTGATAAACCGCGAGACCACCATTGAGCCCCAGATAAGCGAGATGGCAATCCCAGCCTGCCCTCCTACCCCCGAGACTTCGTAAAACTCCCGGGCATAGTTCATGAACCCGGTTTCCATATTCATATAAAGCGCGCTCGCAAAGAGCACGAGCAAAAACGGAAGCGTAAACAACACCTTGCGGGCGGGCACGGCCACTGCGCCCTCCTGCTCCACCGCCACATAGCGCGTAACGCTGGGACGGGAGCAGAGCAACCCCTAAAAACACCAAGCACGACATGACCAGAATGATAATGTAGTGCACTCTCCAGTGCAGGTTCAGCTGGCTGCCGAGCAGATACGAGAGTAGCAACGGCGCCAGGACCGAGCCACTGCTCATAAACACCTGCTGCATTCCTGTATACTTCGCGCTCTTTTCCGGGCAGATGAGCGTCATCGCCGGGAACACCGCCGCCTGTATCATGCCGCTTCCGAGGCCGGATAAAATTTTCGTGCTAAAAACAGGAAGGCATTGCCCGCCGCCAGCATGAGCGCCGTGCCCAGCGTATAGATCCCGGCCCCGAAACACAGCAGCTTTTTCTTATCCACACGGTCTACCAGCATGCCGAGCACCAGCGCCGCTGCCAAAGAAACCGCAGTTTGATGGCGTTGACCGTGGCCATCATGGTGTTGGAAAATCCAAACCCAGGCGGACATTTAAAAGATATACTGGTATCCGCCAAATTCAAACCCGAGCATCAGCGAAGAAAAATAACAGAGCCAGATATAAAGTTGTCGCGCCGCACCCGGACGAGTTCGCTCGATTGTAAGGCATGCTTTGGAACATAAGCAGACATCTCTTATCCCTCCTGCCCTTGAGCCTCCTGCACCTGCATCTGTTCGAACGCAGCAATTTTCGCAGCTTCTTTTTTTTTTTTCCGATGTTGATACGATGCCCGGATGCCAAAATACCCCGTGGCCAAGCCAGCCAGCGCAAAGGCCGCCACCAGGAAGAAAGAGTTCCCTGATTCCGGCGACATCTACCATCTTGCCCACGACGAGGTTTCCGAGCATCGCGCCCAGGCCGCTGCCAATGCAGATGAGCGAATACGCCTTGCCCGACTGCCCAGGGAAGGTATCCATGCCAATGGATAGAATCGTCGGCCAGCCCGGCCCAGCGAATAGGCCAAAGATGGCGCACCAGACGAGCGATACCACCGGAATGCGCAGCAGTGCCATTAAAAGCATGGCAAGCCCGGCCAATACAAAGCTCACGCAGACCATCTTGCCCTTATGCCGCTTCATTCTGCTGGCGATAAACCGAGTGGGCAGCATGAGCCCCCAAGCCACCGAGATGGCGAGGCCGGCACTTTGGGATCGCCAATCGCCTCAAAATATTGCCGGGCATAGTTCATAAGCCCAGTCTCCATGCACATATAGAACCCGATGGAAAGCGACAACAGCCAAAACGCCGCCGTCTTATGAATTTTTTCAGCACCGGGCGCCCGCGCTCTGGGAAACCTGCACAACCTTTTCCAGGCGCATGGAGGTTTCGGGCCGCACCAAAGCCGAAAGCGCAAGCATCGCCATCATGGCACCCGAGATGATGAGGTAGTGCCCTCTCCAGTTCATGGAAAGGCTGCCCATAAGGAACGAGAGCAGCACCGGTGCTATCATCGCGCCCGCGCCGTAGAAGACTTGCAGCATATTGGTATACTTATTGCTGTTTTCCGGGTCCGTGCTCGTGAGCGCAGGGTACAGCGCCGTCATGATGACGTTGCCCCCACTCCCGCCACCACCAGCGCTGCGATCGTCATCGCCGGGCCGGCAGAGAAGCCGTTTAGCAGGCATCCCAAGATATAGACCCCGCCGCCGACAAAAATAAGCTTGCGTTTATCCAGCCTATCGATAAACCGGCTAAACACAAAGCTCATTAAAAGGCCCACCACAGATTGCACCGAGCCCAGCACTGCCATTCCCGCGTTAGAAAGCGCAAATTCATCGCGCATGCTGATGATGATATACTGGTACCCCCGCAGTCTGCATGCCCGTCACCAGGCTGATGAGATACCCCAGCGCGACAAAAAGCTTGTTGCTTTTTCTTCAACATTTCTTTTCCCTCTCTTTTTTCCTTTTTCTCTCTCAAATCTCTTATTTATGATAGTTTTCGTTATGGAAAATCTTAAAGCCGCGATATAACTGCTCTAGGAGAACAATACGCGCCAAACGATGCGGAAATGTCAATGTGGAGAGCGAAAACCGCTCGTTCGCCGCCTGCTTAACATCTTCCGCCAGCCCCAAAGACCCACCGATGACATAGCAGACACTCTTGCCGCGGCTTTCCTTTTCCCCGAGTTTTTGGGCAAAGCCCTCGGAAGAGCTCTGCTCTCCCTCGATAGCCAATACGCTTAGGATATCAAACCCCGCCACAGCCTTTTGACGCGCTTCACCCTCTTTTTTGAGCACGGCCTGCCGCTGTTTTTCTGTGGGGTTATCCGGCGTGCGCTCGTCGGCCAGCTCTGATAATTTCCAGGCTGGCAAACCGAGAGAGCCGCTTGGCATATTCCGCCTGAGCTTTTAGAAAATAGTCTTCCTTCATTTTGCCCACGCAGACAATGCGAATCTTCATATTCCCTCTATCCTTATTTTACTGTGAAAAAAACCCGTTACGCCCGTCCTTCTGGCGACGGTAAGCGCGATATCCTGCCCCATCTTGCACGCCGCAGCCCGTCAGAAAGCCCCGGGCGGTTTCATAGGCCAGCTGTTTATGGTTGTTTTCCGGCTCACGTGACCCAGGATGATGCCCCGCACACCGCGCCGCGCAAGCTCCATGCAAGTCTCTGCAGCTTTGGTGTTGTTGAGATGCCCTTTTGTTCCGGCGATGCGGCTTTTGATGCGATAGGATAGCGGCTGTTTTTAACATCTCCGGATCGTGGTTGGATTCCAAAAGCACGATAGAGGCCTTTTCCATCGCCCGCAGCATCTCCTCCGTGATTTTGCCCGTATCCGTCAGCACCCCATCTTCTTGCCCCCGGCCATGAGCGCATAGCCCACGGGATCCGCAGCATCGTGGGAAAGCGGCACGCTCTGCACGCAGACATCTCCCACATAAAAAGGCCGCGCTATCGATGGTGCGCATATTTTTAAGCGGGATATCCCCCACTTTTTTAACATCTCCTGCCAGGTCGCGGCATTGGCATAAACGGGAATGCCGTATCTGCGGCTCAAAACCCCTGCGCCCCGGATATGATCGATGTGCTCGTGGGTAATGAGAATTGCGGAAAGCTCCGCCGGGCTCTGGCCAATCTCACAAAGCGCCTTTTCGATTGTCCCCCCGTCGCCCCGGCGTCTATCAGCAATTTTGTGCGCTCTGTTCCAAAAAAAAGAGCAGTTGCCGGCAGAGCTGGAGAGCAGCGGCGAAAAGTTTAAACTCATATATTCCTCCATTGGTACTTCTTTATTATAAAGTAGCCCGGCGGATTTTAAAAGAGGGTTGCGCCCTTTTCTGACAAAATTAAAAATTTTACGCCCGACCAATTTTTGGGCACAAAAAGGCCGGCAAACCGCCGGCCTATTTCTCTGCCTATTTTTTCCTGGCTCTTGATGAGCGCAATGAGATCCGCGATGGTTTTGATGCCCTCGCTCGTCTCGATGGAGATATCGAACTCGTCCTCCACATCCATAACGATCTCTACCATATCCAGGGAGTCCATCTTCAGATCCTCGAAGGAAGATTCCTCCGTAATCGTGCTGGGATCTATATCCATTTTGTCTGCAATAATCGCTTTAATCTTCTCAAATTCCATGAGCTTTGCCTCCTACTTGGGATAAACAATAATAATTCCTATGCATAAAGCGCTGTTTTTATCTTAAAAAAGCATTTTATGCAGTTAATATTGTACCATACGCTGTTTTTTAGTCAAGTTTTTGCGGGGAAGTTGAAAATTTTCATTTTTTGTTTATGATAGAGAAAATGCCAAACTATCGGGGTTTGGGAGGAAAAAGCAGGAGGAGAGCAGCGTGAAAAAACCGGCGCGCAAATCGTCATAGAGTGTCTGAAAGAGCAGGGCGTCTGTGATGTGTTCGGCTACCCTGGCGGCGCGATTTTGGGCATCTACGAAGCGCTGTACGCCTGTCCGGAAATTCGTCACACGCTCTGCACCCACGAGCAGCACGCCGCCCACGCGGCGGACGGCTATGCCAGGGCCAGCGGCAAAGTCGGCGTGTGCTTTGCGACCTCCGGCCCTGGGGCGACCAACCTGCTCACTGGGCTTTCCGCGGCATACATGGATTCTTCGCCCGTCGTCGCCATTACCAACAACGTGGCCCGGGCACAGATTGGCACGGACAGCTTTCAGGAGATCGACATCTACGGCGTCTCCATGCCGGTGACCAAGCATAACTACATTATTAAAGATATATCCGAACTGGCGGATACGCTTCGCGACGCGTTTTTATCGCGGCCTCCGGCCGGCGGGGCCTGTGCTCGTGGATATCCCCAGGATATCACAGCCGCCCAGGGGAATACCAGCCCCAGGCGCGCAAAGCGCCCGTGCGCAAGACCCTGGCGGACGAGCTGGACTATGCCGGCGCGGCGTTTCTGCTGGAAGAGGCGTGCGGCCGCTGCTGCTCATCGGGGGCGGAGTGCCCCGCTCGGGCGCGGAGGACGCGGCGCTGGCGCTGGCGGAAAAAATTCGAGCGCCCATTGTGCAGACGCTCATGGCCACCGGATGCACCGAACACAGCCCGCGTTTTTCCGGAATGCTGGGCGCTTATGGAAGTGAGGCGGCGAACGCGCTGCTGGCTCAGTGCGACCTGCTCATCGCCGTGGGCACACGGTTTTCCGAGCGCACGATCTCCAGCCCCAAAGCTTTGGCTCGGCACGCCAAAATTTTACACATCGACATCGACCCGGCGGAGATCAATAAAAATATCTCGGCAGATCTGGCGCTCGTTGGCGATGCTCGGGAGGTTTTAGAGCGCCTGTGCGCGCTGGCCGCGAAAAAAGGCGCCGGGGCTTATTTTTGAAAAAGAGGAGCCTGCGGACAAGGTTGCGCAGACGGCGCTCACGCCGGAATTTTTGCTGCGGGCGTTATCCCGCCTGGCGGGCCGGGAGCAGATTTACACCACAGAAGTCGGCCAGCACCAACTATGGGCGGCAAAGTTCCTGGGCGTACAGGGGCACCAGCGTTTTTTAACCTCCGGCGGGCTCGGGGCCATGGGCTTCGGCCTGGGCGCGGCGATTGGCGCGGCGCGAGCCACCGGACAGCGCATCATCAACATCGCGGGGGACGGCAGTTTTTTCATGAATATGGCCGAACTTTCCACCGCGGCATATTATCATCTGCCCGTTATCGAGGTGATCTTGGATAACCAGGCATTAGGGCTGGTGCGCCAGCTGCAAAAAAAAACGCCGGGCTGCATTTTTCCCAGGTGGATTTTAGCCGTAAGGTGGACTACGCGCTGCTGGCGCGCTCGTTTGGCATACCGGGCTACACCGTCAAAACCAGAGCGGAGGCCGAGGGCGCTTTTGGGGAGGCGCTGGCAAAAGGCGGCCCTGCCGTCATCCATTGCCGGATTTCCCGGCGGCAAATTGTGTAAAAGCGTAAAGGCGCTGGAAGGCGGAGGCCGAGAGCGCTTTTTGGGGAGACGCTGGCAAAAGGCGGCCCCGCCGTCATCCATTGCCGGATTTCCCGGCGGCAAACTGTGTAAAAAGCGCAAAGGCGCTGGAAGGCGGAGGCCGAGAGCGCTTTTGGGGAGGCGCTAGCAAAGGCGGCCCCGCCGTCTTCGACTGCCGGATTTCCCGGCGGCAAACTGTGTAAAAAGCGCAAAGGCGCTGGAAAGATAGAGAGTGTTGCAAATGGAGAGAAGATACGTATTATCCGTTCTTGTGCAGAATAATTCCGGCGTGCTGGCGCGGGTTTCCGGTCTGTTTGGCCGCCGGGGCTACAACATCGCCTCGCTCACCGTAGGAGAGACGATGGATCGCCACTATTCCCGCATGACCATTGAGCTATACGGCAACGAAGCCACGCTGGAACAGATTAAAAAGCAGCTGGGCAAGCTGGTCGAGGTGGTGAAAATCGTGGAGATTGGCCAGTCTTCCGCGGTATTTCGGGAGCTCATGCTGGTAAAAGTGCGCGCGGAGGCGGGCAGCCGGGCGGGCATCATCGAGCTTTGCAACGTCTTTAACGCCAAGATTGCAGACCTCTCCCCACCACCGCCACCATCGAGGCCACCAACAAGAGCGAGACCAACAACGCGCTGCTAGACCTTTTGGAGGAGTATGGCATCATCGAAATCGCCCGCACGGGCATTGCGGGGTTGCAGAGAGGAGAGCGCTATCTCTGCCTGGATAGCCAAAAAGACGATGAAAAGATTAAAATTTTTTGACACCACGCTGCGGGACGGGGAACAATCCCCGGGATGCAGCATGAATTTAAACGAGAAGCTCAAGGTCGCCCGGCAATTGGCGCGGCTTAAGGTGGATATCATCGAAGCCGGGTTTGCCATCAGCAGCCCCGGAGACTTTGAATCCGTACAGCGCATCGCAAATGAGGTGCGGGATGTGCGCATCGCTTCCCTGGCCCGCTCGGTGCAGAAGGATATCGACGCGGCGGCCGAGGCGTTAAAGGGCGCGGCCGACCCGTGCATCCGTGTGTTTTGGGCGACTTCGCGGCTGCACATGCGCTATAAGCTCAAGCACATGAGCCCCGAGCAAGTGCTGGAGAGCATAGAAAAATCCGTAGCATACGCCCGCAATCTCTGCGCAGACGTGGAGTTTTCCGCGGAGGACGCCAGCCGCAGCGACCGGGAGTTTTAAGCCGGGCGCTTTCTCTGGCCATCAAAGCCGGGGCAAGCACAGTAAACATCCCGGACACGGTGGGATATGCCACTCCGGCCGAAATGGAGGAGCTGGTGCGCTATTTGCTCGCGCACACAGAGGGGATAGAAAAGGCCTGTCTTTCCGTGCACTGCCACGACGACCTGGGGCTGGGCGTCGCGAACTCGCTGGCGGCGGTGGCCGCCGGGGCGACCCAGGTGGAATGCACGATAAACGGCATTGGCGAGCGGGCGGGCAACGCCTCCTTAGAGGAAATTGTCATGGCGTTAAAAACCCGGGGCGACCGCTACGGGGCGTACACGGATATTGACACCACCCAGATTTTCCGCACATCCCGGCGGCTGGCGCGCATCATCGGCCAGCCCATCCCGCCGAACAAGGCGATTGTGGGCAAAAACGCCTTTGCCCACGAGGCGGGAATCCACCAGCACGGCGTGCTGCAAAACCGAGCGACCTACGAGATCATGTCGCCGGCGGACGTGGGCATTGCGGAAAACAATATTGTGCTGGGCAAGCACTCGGGGCGGCACGCATTTTTGGAGCGGCTGGTGACGCTGGGATACCGCCTGCCGGACGAAATTGCGGAAGAGCTCTTTACAAAATTCAAGGCGCTCTGCGACAAGAAAAAGTACATCACGGATTTCGATGTGGAGGCGCTGGTAGATTCCATCTCCCAGACCAAAAAGGTTTTCGAGTTGGAAAACTACAAGATCGTCAGCGGCAACCAGGAGGATTCCATGGCGATGCTCACCGTCAAGGTAAACGGCGAGCGCAAGACCGCCGCGGCCCAAGCCGCCGGCCCGGTGCTTGCGGCATACCAGGCCATCGACTCCCTCTCCCCCATCGAGATGAAGCTGGAGGATTACTCGATTACCTCTGTCACCGAGGGGCAGGATGCTCTGGGGGCAAGTGACGGTAAAGGTCTCTTCCGGGGCAGCACCGTGGCGGGCAGGGGATTATCGCTGGATATCCTGGAATCCTCCGTGCTGGCGTATATCCACGCCCTTAACAAACTTCTCTCCCTTGGGGTGGCGCAATGAAAATAGAAATACTGGATTCCACGCTGCGCGATGGCGCGCAGGGAGAGGATATCTCCTTTTCCCTAAGCGATAAGTTGGCGATTGTGCGCGCACTCTCTGAGCTGGGCATCGACCTCATCGAGGCGGGCAACCCCGGTTCCAACCCCAAAGACGCAGAGTTTTTCCGGGAGGCAGGGCGGCTTAACTTGGGCGGCTCTCAGCTGGTGGCCTTTGGCAGCACCCGGCGCAAACAGGTTTCTGCCGAAGAGGACGCCGGGCTCTCCTCCCTGCTCCTGGCGGGAACGGAGGTTGTCTGCATCTTTGGAAAGGCTTCGGCGCTGCATGTGGCGCACGTGCTGGAGACAACGCAAGAGGAAAACCTCTCCATGATTTCGGACAGCATCCGCTTTCTTCGCCAGGCGGGCAAGCGGGTGATTTTTGACGCCGAGCACTTTTTTTGACGGATGCATAGCAAATTCGGCATATGCGTTTAGAGTATTACAGGCGGCGGCAGACGCCGGGGCGGACACGCTCTGCCTTTGCGACACCAACGGCGGCACTTTTCCGGCAGAGATTGAGCATCTCACCCGGCTGGCCTGCGAAAAATTCCCCGGCCTTCGCATTGGTATTCACTGCCACAACGACTGCGGACTGGCCGCGGCGGGCAGCATAGCTGCTGTACAGATGGGGTGGCGCAGGTGCAGGGCACGCTGCTGGGCTTTGGGGAGCGGTGCGGCAACGCCAACCTCTCCACGCTGCTGCCAAGCTTACAACTGAAGATGGGATACCGCTGCATCCCGGAAGATGCGATGGAAAACCTGACCCGAGTTTGCCTCGCGGTGGCAGATACGGCCAACATCTCCCTGCCCGGCAACCTGCCCTATGTGGGGGCCAGCGCTTTTGCGCACAAGGCCGGCATGCATGTAGACGCGGTGAACAAGCTGCATGCGAGCTTTGAGCATATTTCCCCTTCCAAAGTCGGCAACAAGCGCCGACGGCTGGTGGGCGAGGTTTCAGGAAAATCTGCGCTGCTGCGGATGGTGCAGCGTTTCGACCCGGAAGTCAAGAAGGATTCCCCCGCCCTTGCAGACATCATGGACAGGCTCAAGCGCATGGAGTTTGCAGGGTATCAATTTGAGGCGGCGGAGGAGAGCCTGATTCTGCTCATCCGCAGGAGCCTGCATTTGCAAGAGAAGTTTTTGAGCTGGACCACTATAAGCTCATCGGGGAATATCCGCTGTTTGCCCAGCTCTCGCCCTCTTCGGCCATGGTGAAAGTGCGGGTGGGAGGAGAATCTTCCCTGACTTCCGCCGAGGGCAACGGCCCTGTGAACGCGCTGGACCTGGCGCTGCGCCGGGCGCTCATCCCGTTCTACCCTTGCCTTACGGACATGCGGCTGGCGGACTATAAAGTGCGCGTCTTAGAGAGCGACGCGACGACGGCGGCGGTGTGCGCGTGCTCATCGAGTCCACGGATGGCGAAAAGGCCTGGCGGACAGTGGAGTTTCGGCGGATATTTTGGAGGCGAGCTTTATCGCGCTTTCGGATTCCATCGAATATAAGCTGACGCTGGAGAAGGAAAAGGGCGCGCTATCCTAGAAAAAAGCAATAAAAAACGGCGGAACATTCCGCCGTTTTTTATTTTCTCACTCGAGGTTGTTGTGGTAGTACATGATATCCTCGGTCTTTGCGCCGATCTTCTCCATCACGAATTTACGGATGACTTCGTTCAGAGCGAACGCAGCTTCGTAGAAACCAGTGACTTCTTCATAAGCCATCTGCTCTCTCTGTTCAGTGGAGAGACCCCAGTCTGCACGCTCGCCAAGCCCCTTGTTCTTGGAGTTCTCATTGACGGGCGGTTTGAATGCATTTTTGAGCTTGGGAACCGTGACGTTGATATCAGCAATTTTGCCGATGATAGAAGCATCGGGGGCATTGCCAGAGATCAAGCAGACTTTCGCACCCTGCTCTTTTGCCTGCTCTGCCAGAACGGCAACCGTCTTGGTGTTGCCCGAACCGGAGTTGATGATGAGCACATCGCCCGGATGGATGGACGGCGTACCATTATCGCCAACGCAGAATACAATTTTGCCGATCTGGGACATATTCATGCCCAGGATGCGGATGACATTGCCCGCGCGGCCCCAGCCGGCGGTGAACACGCGCTTTGCCTCTGCAAGAGCGGTCGCTATCTCCTCGATCTGGGCAGGGTCTACCATATTTAGAATTTCAGCAATATTTTTGCCGGCACAATCCAGCATTTTTTAGCGTCTAACATTTAAATATTCTCCCTTCGCTTATTCCAGGCTGTTGTGATAGTAGTGAACGGCTTCGACAGTCTCGCCGATCTCTTCCATCACCTTGTGCTGGAGCACTTCGTTCAGAACAAAGGCGATCTGATAAGTGACCTCCATCTGATCCAGCGTCATCTGGGCTCTCTCTTCCTCCGTCAGATCCCAAACTTCGCGGGTGCCGGCGGTGGATTTGAATTTCGGATCACGAGCCGGTCTCTTCTCAGCCATGATTCTGTTCATGGGCGTATCGATCTTGGGAATGACAACGTTGTAATCCGCGATCTCGCCGATGATGGACTGCGCGCTGGTGGAAATCAGGCCAACCTCTGCGCCAAAATCCTTTGCCTCTTTGGCGATGATGGAGATGGTCTTGGTGTTGCCCGAGCCGGACATGACAAGAAGGATGTCCCCTTCGTGGATGGAAGGCGTATTGTTATCGCCCACGCGATAAACCAGCTTGCCGATCTGAGACATATTCATGCCCAGAATGCCGGCCACATTGCCCGCGCGGCCCCAACCAGCTACGAACACGCGGTCTGCCTTCGCGATGCCCTTTGCCATAGCATCTACCTGCGCCGGGTCAATCTTGGAAAGCCCTTCCGCGACATGGTTGCCGGCCTGAATTAGAATTTGTTTGGTATCCATATTCATTCTCCTTTGGTTAAGTTTAGAAACCTATTCTTTTGTGACCGAATACTTTTCTATTATAACTTGCCTAAATAGAAAACACAAGACTTTAGGGGACGCAGATTTTCACATTTTCCGTGGGGTTATTCTTGCAAAATTTTTTCCAGATCTGAAGGCGAAACGTCCATCTTTTTCCGACCTCTTCCTTGGAAAACCCCGAGGACAAAAACCGCTGCACCACCATCTTGATGCTTTCCCTACCTCGATGATATGCCCGTTCGATCATAGAATCGCACTACGCGCTGCCCCCAGCTATGCGTATGCACCGGTCCGCACATCTCTATTTCCGGGTGCTGCGCCAGCTTTTTAGGAAAGTATCCAGATCTTCCTCCTCGAAACACAGTTCCATATTGCGCGGCTGCCAGCACATATGCTCTTTTTTCCACGCCGACCAGCCAATCGAACTCCTGCTGCAATGCAAGCCCGCAGGTAAAAGAGACATTGATGCCATAATCCTGATAAACTTCCAGGCCGAACAGCTCCTCATAAAATCTTTTCGAGGCGGCGATATCCCGCACCGCGACGACGACACAGCTATATTTCATTTGCTCTCCCCGCTTTATTGCCCAAAAATCTGGCAGCAGCCTCGGCCATGGCCGGCTCGTTTGTGATATAGCCGATGGCAATTTTGCCCTCTGTCAGCCGTTCCAGCTCTTGGGCGTGCAGTTTGCCAAAGGCGCCGCACAGCTCTACCGCACCCACGCCTTCCTCCAAAAGCTCCAATACAATTTGCTGGGCCTCATCAAAATTCCGAGCCGTGCGGATGAGAGTCAGCATGCCCGTTGTCTCAAACTGCGCCCGATGCTGCGCAGGGTCATAGTCTTTGCCCATGGCGAGGAACGCAAACTTCTTTTTTCATGATTTCTCCTTTTTTGCTTGTCTATTCTCCTAGCAAAAAAGGATTCGCCGCAGGAAGCTTTTTTCCTCTTTATACTCCGCCAAGCAGCTGCGCCAGCACTGCCTTTTGGGCATGCAGCCGGTTTTCCGCCTCGTCGAAAATCTCCCCGGCGTGCGCCTCAAAACCGCGGCGGTAATTTCCTCTTCCCGATGCGCAGGCAGGCAGTGCTGCACCATGGCATCCGGCTTTGCCGCGGATAGCAGCTTTTCATTTATCTGGTAGCCCGAAAACGCCGCTTGGCGCTTGGCGGCCTCGCCTTCCTGTCCCATAGAGGCCCAGACATCTGTAAACAGCACGTCCGCACCCTCCGCCGCCTCCAGCGGGTTTTCTACACAGGAAAATTTGCCTTGCTCCGCCGCCCAGCGCATTATACCGGCATCTGGCTGGTATTCTTTTGGGCAAGCGATGTGAAACTGCATCCCCATTTTGATGCAGCCCACAATGAGCGAGTTTGCCATGTTGTTGCCATCCCCAATAAAACAAGCTTTGAGCCCGCCAAGGCCGCCTTTATACTCCCGAATCGTCTGCAAATCCGCCAGCACCTGACAGGGATGGGCGTAGTCTGTAAGCCCGTTGATGACGGGGACGCTGCCATATTCGGCCAGCGCCTCCACTTCTTCTTGGGCGTATGTGCGGATCATAATGCCATCGAGATAGCGAGAGAGCACCCGGGCAGTATCCTCTACAGGCTCGCCCCGGCCAATCTGCAAGTCGTTGCTGCCCAAAAACAGCGCGCTGCCCCCTGAGCTGATACATGCCCACCTCAAAGGAGACCCGTGTGCGGGTAGAGGCTTTTTGAAAGATCATCCCTAGCGTTTTGCCCGCCAGCAAGGGATGCGAAATCCCTGGCTTTCTGCTGTTTTTTCAGTTCATCTGCCAAATTGAGCGTCTGTTCGATCTCCTCGCAAGACCAATCCGCCAGCTTTAAAAGATGTTTTTTGTCATGATGCGCTCCCATATATTATAAATATTCTAACATTATGAATTATTATTCATAATATACTGCGTTTGCGCTCTATTGTCAACACCAAAAACCCGCCTCCAAAAAACCTCGGGCGGGCTTGTCCAAGTTATCCACGAAAGTATGCACCATTGTGGATAACTTTTGGCAAAATCCTGTATATAACTTGTCAAATTATGATGAACATACCCTCTCGGGAAAACCCACAGCGTTTGCTTTGGGTTGTATGCGCTATTTCCCCGGATAAAACGGGCAATCTGTTTTCTTGCATTGCGCATTGCCCCCAAAAAAGGAGCACTTTGGAGAACTATACTGCATTTGCACGCCCAGCCGCTGAGAAATAAAGCTCGACGCCTCCATCAAGGCCAAAAAACATTTCGCTTGCAGCACCTGGGCCCGCCGGCCTGGCCGATGCGGGATAGGCAGGCGGCAGTCAGCTCATTGGCGCTGCCCCAGCTCCCCTTTGCTTAACGGCGTTGCGCCCAGCACAACGCTCAAAAAATCCCCGCGCCCACACCCGCGCCGCACGCGCCCCAAAAACCGCAGGCGCCGCCAGGCACCGCTTTGGCCCGCCGAGTAATTTCCTTTAGCGCCTCCTCTCGGGAGTCAATTTTCCCGCCGCTGTTCTCATACGCCGCCAGCAACGCTGCGCCGATAAGACTATGATGCTCCGGCCCATGCATATAAACAAAGGGTTGGCGCATCATCTCTATGGCGATTTCCGCCGGATTTTCATTTTTTGCCGCTAGGCAGACACGGGCAATTTGCTCCAGCCCGCGCCGGCTATGGCAATTATCGCAGATGAAATGCCCGGCCTTGCACCGAGCGTTGCCAAAAAAGCTTTGCCCGCAATCCACGCAGCGCATTTGCTCAGCTTTTGCAGATATTCCAGCGGCTCCCCACAGAGGAGGCAAGCCTGTATCTTTTTTCATGCTACTCCTTTCGGAAAATGGGCTTTCCCCTTCCAGACTATCCACAATAGCCAGAGACTGCACATCGACGCCCTGCTCCCGCAGCTTATCCCCGCCGCCCTGGAAGCCTTTTTTCTATCGCGATGCCCACGCCCACCAGCTCCGCGCCGGCCTGGGAAATGATATCTACCACGCCGCGCAGCGCCTCGCCGTTGGCCATGAAATCGTCCACCACCAGCACTTTATCCCCCGCATGCAGCCATGCCTTTGCGATGACCAGCGTCACATATTTCTGATAGGTATAGGAATAGATTTCACTTGTGAAGAGGTTGGCTGCATCCAGATTTCCGGATTTGGCTTTTTTTGCAATACGACCGGCACATCGCCAAAGTGCTGTGCGGCGATGCAGGCCACGGCAATGCCCGAGGCCTCGATTGTCAGAATCTTTGTGATTTCCTTGCCCGCAAACCGCCGGGCAAGCTCTGCGCCAATTTTATTTAACAGCCCAATATCCAGCTGATGGTTCAAAAAAGCCATCCACTTTTAAGATATTCCCCGGCAAACCCTGCCTTCTGACAAAATCCGCTCCTGCAGTTCCTTCATCGCGCCCTCCAAATGCTCGAAATATCGAAAATTATGTAGATATTATAACACAGCCTGTTTGTTTTGGAACTTTTTTTGCGGAGAATCGTCTAAATGCAAACGGGCAAAGGAGGATTTTAGGATGAAAGGAAAAAGCAAGCGAAGTATTTGCCTTTTGGCGGCTTTTGCTCCTTGCTGCGGCGCTGCTCTTTGGCTGTGCGGCAGACAAAGCGATCAAGGCGCTGCCGCCCGGGCCAGAGCGCCAACGGCGCGCAGGATGTCGGCATGACCGAGGAAAGCACAGCCGTGCGCCCAGAGCAGAAAAACACCAATCAGAAGCTCATCTACACGGGCAATATCGAGGTGGAAACCCAGCAGTTTGAGGATGATTTCCAGATGCTCAAGCAAAAGGTCTCGGAGATGGGCGGCTATCTTTCTGGGGAAAGCGTTTCGGGCACGGTTCCCGTCGCTTATGGGGACCCGGGCCGGCGGGGCGAGCTCACCGCGCGCATCCCTACAGAAAAAATTTCAGCAATTTTTTAGACGAAACCGCCGGACAGCTGGACGTCGTCTATAAAAACATCGACGTGGAAGATGTGATCGAGCGCTACTATGACAACGAGGCGCGCATTGAATTGCTCGAGTTGCGCTACGCCAAGCTGGAGGAGCACCTGAAAGCCGCCACCAAGATGGAGGATATCATCACGCTGGAGGCAAAGATGGGGGAAATCCCTCCGAGCTGGACGAACTTAAGGGCACTCGGCGGCATCTGGATAACCAGGTGGAATATTCCACGCTCACCATTGCGCTTACCGAGGCAGTTTCGGCTTCCAGCGTGGGCACTTCGAAAAAGGGCGTGGGCAGCCGCATGGGCGAAGCTTTTCTGGGACGCTGCGCTCCCTGGGCGTGTTTTTTGAGAATTTTGCGATCTTTCTAGTGGGTTCTCTGCCTGTGCTGCTCATTTTGGGCGTTGTTGCGGTCATCGTAATTTTCTCCGTTCGAACGGCAAAAAGCGCAAGGCGCGTAAAAAACAGAACCCAATCAGTAACTGCTAAAAAAGGAAGGGTTATCCTTCCTTTTTAATTTTCGTAATTTCCGGTTTTCTCCGTCTAAATTCTCACTTATTTCCCTTTTTTATCTAACCATATTGACCAAAACACGAACGATAGAAAATTTTTTCTGCAAAACATGTGTACAAAATGTAGGGGATGCGGTATGATAGACCTGTGAATTCCGGGTAGTCCGGATAAAGTTTGAACATCTTATGGAGGAAACAAATGAAAAAGTAATCGCACTGCTTCTTTGTGTCGCCATGGTATTCGCGATGGGCGCTTGCGCTAAGCCCGCTGGGGACGAGCCTTCCCAGGGCACTGAGAGCAACAAGCCCTCTGAACCGCGGACAACGAAGGTACTCTTTGCAAAAGAGGACCTGAAAATTGGCTCATCTACATCGGCGACCCGAGCGACATGGGCTATACCCACGCGCACGAGAACGGCCGTCTGTACATGAAAGAAAAGCTGGGCCTTTTCTGACGATCAGATGATCGTAAAAGCCAATGTCTCTGAGGACAGCGCCTGCGAAGACGCCATCAACGAGCTCATCGAATCCGGCTGCAACATCATTTTGGAAACAGCTTCGGCTTTGGCGAATTCATGAAGGAAGCCGCAGAAGAGCATCCCTGAGATTTACTTCCTGCACGCAACGGCATCTATTCCAACGATACCAACCTGGCAAACTACTTTGGCCGCGTGTATCAGCCCAGATACCTGGCTGGCATCGCTGCGGCTATGAAGTCTGAATCCGGCAAGCTGGGCTATGTCGCCGCATTCTCCAACTCCGAGTGCAACAGCGGCATCAACGCCTTCACGCTGGGCGCGCAGACCGTCAACCCCGACATCGAAGTCCTGGTTTCCTACACCAACAGCTGGGATAACCCCACCGGCGAGCGCCAGGCTGCTGAGGCTCTGCTGGATGCAGGCTGCGACGTCATCGCACAGCACGTTGACTCCACCGGTCCCTCAGGTTGCAGCGCAGGAGCGCGGCAAATGGGGCTGGGCTACAACAACAGCGTGATGACCGAGGCTGCTCCTGACGCCGAGCTGACCTCCGTCATCTGGAACTGGGGCCCGGTTATGACCGAGCTGGTAAATGAGATCATGGACGGCTCCTTCAAGGGCGGCATCAATCTGGGCAGCATGAAGATTGGCACCTGCGAGCTGGCCGACCTGACAAAGAACGTCGCTCCCGGCACGGAAGAGGCTGTCAAGAAAGCCTATGACAAGATCGTAGACGACGCTGACGAATTTGATGTGTTCAACGGGCCGATTTACGACAACGAAGGCAACCTGCAGATCAAAGAAGGCGAAAAGGCAGACGACCTGCTCATCGCTCAGAACATGACCTGGCTTGTGAAGGGCGTTACCGTAAAATAACAAAGACAAAAAAGAGCTCCCGCCTCTTTTTTTGCGCCAAAACCGCCAGAATCCATCATTTGTTATTGTGCCGGGAGCCGTAAAATGGTATGATAAATTCATCGTTAGTTTCGACTTTATTCACAAAGAAACGGCAGGTGAATTTTTTGGATTTGAGCAAAATAGGGCCGTCCATGCGATCGACCTTTCCGGCATTACCAAGACATTCGGCCCAGTCGTGGCCAACAAAGATATTTCCCTCAATGTGCGATGGGGCGAAATTTTGGCGCTGCTTGGAGAAAACGGTTCGGGCAAGACGACGCTTATGAACATCCTTTCGGGCATTTATTACCCGGATAGCGGCACCATTCGCGTGAACGGCAAGGGAGGAAACCATTCGCGTGCCCGGGACGCTTTTTGACCTGGGCATTGGCATGGTTCACCAGCATTTTAAGCTGGTGGATATTTTAACGGCAGCGGAAAATATTGTGTTGGGACTGCCCGGTAGGGCGCTTTTAAACCGCAAGGCGCTCGCGGCAGAGATTGCGGAGATTTCCGCAAAATATGGGCTAGACGTTGACCCGAACAAGAAGATTTACGAGATGTCTGTGAGCGAAAAGCAGACGGTGGAGATATTGAAGGTGCTGTACCGGGGCGCAAAAATCCTGATTCTGGACGAGCCCACCGCAGTGCTCACGCCCCAGGAAATCGAACGGCTTTTTGACATTCTGCGGCGCATGAAGGAAGACGGCAAAGCCGTCATCATCATCACGCACAAGCTGAACGAAGTGATGGCGATTTCGGATCGCGTTACGATCCTCAGAAAAGGGCAGTCTGTGGGCACGGTAGATACCGCAAACATAGACGTTTCCACGCTCACCGAGATGATTGTGGGCAGAAGCGTGAGCTTGGAGATTAAGCGGGAGGATATTCCGGACAAAGAGGACCGGCTCAACGTCGTGCACCTGACCTGCACAAACGAGGAGGGCCGGCATGTGCTCGAAGATATCAGCTTTACGCTGCGCTCGGGAGAGATTCTGGGCGTGGCCGGCGTGGCGGGCAGCGGGCAGAAAGAGCTTTGCGAGGCCATCGCCGGGCTTTACCCTGTAGCCGGCGGCGCAATTTTATATCAGGACGAGCATGCCTCTGTAAAGGAAAACCTCGTGGGCAAGAGCCCGAAGGAGATCATTTCTAAGGGCATCACCATGGCGTTTGTCCCGGAAGACCGGCTGGGCATGGGCTTAGTGGCGGCATGGACATGGTGGAAAACATGATGCCCAAAAGCTACGGCGCGGCCAAGGGGCCTTTTGTCAACCGAAAACCTCCAAAGGCCATGGCCGAGCGGCTCGTGAAGGAGCTGGAGATTGTGACCCCGGGCATTTCGACCCGATTCGCAAGCTTTCCGGCGGCAATGTGCAGAAGGTTTTGCTGGGCAGAGAGATTGAGAGCAACCCGACGATTCTCATCAGCGCCTATCCGGTGCGCGGGCTGGACATCAATTCCACCTACACCATCTACAACCTTCTGGGCGAGCAGAAGAAAAAAGGGCGTGGCCGTGCTCTATATCGGCGAGGACTTGGACGTGCTTTTAGAGCTATGCGACCGCATTCTCGTATTGTGCGGCGGAAAAGTGAGCGGTGTGTTGGACGCAAAGACCGCGACAAAGGAGCAAATTGGACTGATGATGGTGCACCAATACGGCAAGGAGGATGTGGAATATGAGCCAGAAGACTAAAACCGCTTCTCACGAGCCTCTCGTGCACGTTGTGCGGCGGGAGGACGCTTCACTTGGCCGCAATATCTGGGTGCGCGTTGCAGCGCTCTTTGCGGCATTTGCCACGGGCGCGCTGCTCATTCTGGCGCTGGGAGAAAACCCGTTTGCCGTCTACGCGCAGATGCTGACCGGCGCGGTGGGCACCAAGACTGCGCTCATCGAGACCGTGCGCAAGGCCATTCCATTGCTCATTGTGACGCTGGGCATCATCATCGCGTTTAAGATGAAGTTTTGGAACATCGGCGCAGAGGGGCAGGTTTGCCTGGGCGCAATTGCCGCCAGCTATTTCGCGCTTTACCAATATGAAAACATTCCCCAGCCCTGGCTGTTTATCCTGATGTTTCTGGCGGGGGCTTTGGCAGGTGGGATTTGGGGCGCGATTCCAGCGTATTTCAAATCCCGGTTTGGCACCAACGAGACGCTGTTTACACTGATGCTCAACTATATCGCCGTATATATCATTCAGTTCCTTCGAGAGGGGCCGTGGATGAACCCGGCCAACACCGGTTTCCCGCAGATCGCTCGATTCGACAGCGTTGTGCGGCTGCCAAAGGTGTTCGGCGTGCACATCGGCTGGATTGTGGCGCTCATCCTGGTGGCGTTGGTGCAGATTTACCTCACCAAGACCAAGCATGGCTATGAAATTGGCGTGGTGGGCGAGAGCATGGATACCGCCAAATACGCCGGCATGAACACGAAAAAATTGTGCTGCGCAGCATGTTCTTCTCGGGCGCGCTCTGCGGCATTGCGGGCATGCTCCAGGTTTCGGGAGCCGACCATACTCTGGTGGAGACGGTGGCCGGCGGCGTGGGCTTTACGGCGATTACTGTGGCCTGGCTGGCGCAGTTAAACCCTTCTGTGGCGCTCATCGTCACCTTCCTGTTTAGCATCCTGGAAAAAGGCAGCAACAGCATTCAGACGGTGTTTAACATCTCCAACGCCGCCGCGCAGGTGCTGACGGGCATCATCCTGTTCTTCATGCTGGGGTGTGAGTTCTTCCTCCAATATAGGCTTGTCTGAGAAGAAAGGAGCACCACAATGGGTGAGACTATGGATTATATCGTAAGTTTTATTTTTGCGGCCGTGCTGGCGGGAGCGCCGCTATTGTTCGGCACCATGGGTGAAATTCTCACGGAGAAATCCGGCAATCTGAACCTGGGCGTCGAGGGCCCTCATGTACATGGGCGCGGTAGTCGGCCTGATGTTTGGCTACTATTTAAACAGCGCTATTATGGCGGTTATAGGCGCGTTTCTGGCCGGAGCAATCGGTTCTCTCATCTATTGCTTTTTGACTGTCACGCTAAAGGCAAACCAGAATGTCACGGGTCTGACGCTGACAATTTTCGGCACGGCGTTTGGCAACCTGGCTGGCGATGCGCTTATGCGCTCGGCCGGCGGCACTGCCATGGTGAGCGATTCCGTCAAGGCAGCGTTTACCCGCATCAACATCCCGGGGCTTTCGGACATCCCGGTGGTGGGCAAGCTGTTGTTCCAGTATAACAGCCTCATCTATTTGGGTATCATCCTCGCTATTGTGATGGCAATTGTGCTCAAAAAAGACAAGGGTTGGGCTAAACTTGCGAGCAGTGGGCGAAAACCCGGCCACGGCAGACGCCGCGGGCATCAGCGTGGTCAAGTATAAATACCTTGCCACCTGCATCGGCGGCGGGCTTTCGGGTATTGGCGGCGTATACGTCGTCATGGCGACCTGCGGCGGCACCTGGGTTTACGACTGCGTCAACGGGCTTGATGGATTGCGGTGGCGCTGGTCATCTTCGCGCACTGGAGCCCGCTGGCTGCGCTGGCCGGCTCGCTCGTATTCGGCGCGCTCACCGTGCTGCGGCTCTATGTCTCGCTGCCCATTCCCATTGCAGTGTACTCCATGCTGCCCTTTGCCGTGACGATTCTCGTGCTCATCGTGACGAGCATCCGGCAATCCGGAAAAATCCCAGCCAGCAAGCTGCGGCATCAACTATTTTAGAGAAGGGCGATAACAAAAAAAGCGCCCTGCAAGGGCGCTTTTTTATGTCTACTTTTCCAAAAGCTCTTGGGCTTCTTTTTCAATTCGTGTGGTTGCCGTATAGCCTAAAAAGCACGCAAAGCCTGATAGACTTGAAGGCTTTTTTTCAAGATGTTGTTTGGCTACCTTAAGCGCGTCTGCTTCCCACTGGCCCGTGCCCTCGCCGGGCAAAAAATTTCGCAGTTGCGCATGCGGATTTGCACACGCCGCCGCAGCACTGCCAATACCTCGCTCCATGGGACTTCTTGAGAGATTCGATAGTTCGCCATCGCCACACCTCCTACTTCTATTCTACTATAGGATTGGCGAAAATAGCGAATATTTTATCTATTTTTATTTGTTTTTATTCTAGCATCCTATTATTACTATAGTGATATCAGCCGCAAAGCGCCTGATTATCCGCTTTTTTTGTGTTTTTTCTTGTATATTTGCCATTTATAGTGTACAATAATTATCTGTAATTTCGATGAAAATCAGAGCAGGAGCTCTGCAGGATAAAGTTTGGAGTTTGAAAGAAGGCTGAAACAATTGAAAAGAGAAGATTTGCGCAATATCGCCATTATCGCCCACGTCGATCACGGCAAAACCACGCTGGTGGATGAGATGCTCCGCCAGGGCGGCGTGTTTCGAGAGAACCAGGTCGTAAATGACCGCGTCATGGACAGCGGGGATATTGAGCGGGAGCGCGGCATCACCATTCTGGCGAAAACACGGCGGCCAGCTATAACGGCGTGAAAATTAACATTGTGGACACCCCTGGCCACGCGGACTTTGGCGGCGAGGTGGAGCGCGTGCTCAAGATGGTAAACGGCGTGCTGCTGGTTGTAGACGCGTTCGAAGGGCCTATGCCCCAAACGCGCTTTGTGCTGCAAAAGGCGCTGGAGTTAAACCACAAAATTGTCGTGGTCGTCAACAAAATTGACCGTCCAGACGCCCGTCCGGACGACGTTGTGGACGAAGTGCTCGAACTGCTTTTGGAGCTCGACGCAAACGAAGAGCAGCTGGATAGCCCGGTGGTGTTCTGCTCTGCAAGGGAGGGCACGGCGAGCCCCTCTATTCCCGGGAGCGCGGGACGGATTTGAAGCCGCTTTTCCAATCCATCATCGAACATATCGACCCGCCCACGGGCGACCCGGAGGCGCCGCTGCAAGTGCTCGTCTCCTCCATTGACTTCAACGACTACGTCGGCAGGCTGGCCATTGGGCGCATTGAAAACGGTACCATGCGCCAGGCGCAGGAGGTCGCGCTATGCGACCATCACGACGCCACCATTTCGGGCAAGGCCAAACTCACCGCGGTTTACCAGTTCGACGGCCTCGGCCGCCAGGCGGTAGGCGAGGCGAAAGCCGGCGACATCGTCTGCTTTTCGGGCATTGAGAGCGTGAACATCGGCAACACCATCTGTGCGCCGGATCATATTGAAGCGCTGCCCTTTGTCAAGATTTCCGAACCGACAGTGGAGATGACCTTCTCCGTCAACAATAGCCCGTTTGCCGGCCGGGAAGGCAAGCTCGTGACCTCCCGCCACATTCGGGACAGGCTACAAAGCGAGCTCAAAAAGACGTTTCCCTGCGCGTGGAAGATACGGATTCCGCGGATTCTTTCCGGGTGCTGGGCCGGGGCGAGATGCACCTTTCCATTCTCATCGAGACCATGAGAAGAGAGGGCTTTGAATTGCAGGTGAGCGCGCCCAAGGTGCTCTTTAAAGAGATCGACGGCCAGCGCTGCGAGCCCATGGAGCGGCTGGTGGCCGATGCCCGAGGCGGCTGTAGGCAGCGTCATCGAGAAGTTGAGCGCCAGAAAGGGCGAGCTTCAGCATATGCATCAGTCGGGATCGCGTATGCGCCTAGAGTTCCTCATCCCTCCCGCGGTTTGTTCGGCTATACCAACGACTTTTTGACGGACACCAAGGGCGAGGGCATCATCAGCACGATATTTGAGGGCTATGCCCCTTTAAGGGCGAGATTTCCAAACGGGCGCTGGGCTCTCTCATCGCCTTTGAGAGCGGCGAAGCTGTGACGTATGGGCTTTATAACGCCCAGGACAGAGGCACGCTGTTCCTAAACCCGGGCACGCCGGTCTATGGCGGCATGGTGGTGGGCTGCTCGCCCAAGGGCGACGATATCGTCGTAAACGTTTGCAAGCGCAAGCACATAACCAACGTCCGCGCTTCGGGCAGCGATGAGGCGCTGCGGCTCACGCCGCCCAGGATTTTCAGCCTGGAAGAAAGCCTGGAATTCATCGAGGACGACGAACTGGTGGAAGTCACGCCGAAAAGCATCCGGATTCGCAAGCGCATTTTGGACCATCAGATGCGGCTGCGCTCCAACGCAAAAAAATAAACAAAAAGTCCGCGGGTTTTCTGCCGCGGACTTTTTTATTCTTCTAATATCCCAAAACGCCTTCCAGGGATTCATCGCTTTCCACCCAATCTTTTACCTGCACCACCCGGTAGCTATCCTTGGTATCCCGGATATACACGGTCTCGATGCCGGCGTTTATGACCATGCGCTTGCACATGGAACAGCTGGAGGAATTTTGGACATACTGCCCGGTTTTTACCTCAATTCCCGTGAGATACAGACTGCTGCCGAGCATTTCATGCCTTGGAGCGCTGATGATGGCATTGGCCTCGGCGTGCACACTGCGGCAAAGCTCGTAGCGCTGGCCCCAGGGGAGTCTGCATTTTTCCCGGATGCAAAAGCCGATATCCGAACAATTCTTGCGCCCCCGGGGCGCGCCGACATAGCCGGTGGAAATGACCTCGTCATTTTTCACGATGACAGCGCCATACAGCCTTCTAAGGCAAAGTGCCCCGCTGGGCGACCACCTCGGCCAAATCCAGATAATAGTTGATTTTATCTCTGCGTTCCATAAATAGGCTCCCTCTAGTATTTCTTTAGTCGATATCCTGTAGCACTTCCTCCGGCGGCTGCTCGAGCATTCCTGGCCGGCGCAGCATAGCCTTTAACAGGCGAAGCCCAGAGGCGAAGTAGAATCCGTCGCAGATGCGCTCATCCGTGACAAAGGTAAAATCCACATAGTGGCGTTCCTTGGTATTGCCATCGCTATCCAGCTCCCAACGCTTGTATTTTGCGCCAAAGGAGCAAAAACACGGGCACATTGCCAAAATCGTAAAGATGATGATAGATGGGCGGAATGCCCAAAGAACCCATGGAAGTAATGAAAAACGATCCATGAAACGGGCTTACCTTCGTAATCGCCCGGGGCAGCCAGCCGAAATAGTCCAGGAAGTTGAGCACCCAGACCGCAAATTTCAGGAAAAGCCCGGGGATTTTTTTGAGCGCGCTGGCGGTTTTATCGAACCCGCCGCCGGGATTATCCCGATACGCCTCGATAACCTTATTGAGCTGCTCCTCGATATCAAACACCGTGGCATCTTTGCCCACAATGATTTTGACCACCGTGTCCGGCGAGCTGAGCCGCATTTCCTTTTTGATCGTGAGCACAATTTCCACATAGTCATCCGGGTATAGGTTTTTTGGCCCGAGATAAAACGGTTGATGGCCGGCCGCTGGGCAATGAGGCGCACATAGGCCGCGATGATCAGGTGCATGAGGCTGATCTCTCTGCCCTCTTTGCGTTTCTCTTTTAGATAGTCTTCGATCGGGTCCATATCAATGGTATCTTTGATATAATTGGAAGAGGTTACCCGGGTTTTCATGATGTACGCAGCCACGACTTCCATCGGCCCCGCGCGTGCACCCGGCGGCCGTCTTTACGATCCCAAAAACGGCGCTTGCGCTTTGTTACCGCTTGCTCTGTCTGCATAATTTTTCTCCAAAATAATATAAAATAAGTGCTATTTAGTCATATGCACATTGTAATCAAAACAGGCCGGGCTGTCAAACCTGCAAAACAAAAAAGAGCCAGCCAAATATTGGCTGACTCTTTTTCTGCTTTTCTTACTTCAAAACGCCTCTGGAACCCCAGTTATCAAATTCCATGATATTGACATACACATCGTCTTTGGCGATGCCGGCTTTCTGCTCCATGAGATCAAAGATAGCGACGGTGAGGTTTTCTTTATCCGAAAGCTCCGCCTTATCCTTGAGCCGCACTTCGACAAACGCGCAGTTATCTCTCTCTTCGCCGCGGAAGTACAGGGGCTGTGCATCTTCGATACTCATCATCATGCTCTTCTCGGCCTTGCCGGGAATGATGGAGATGATTTCGCCAAAACCGCATTTCAGGGCAGTTTTAACATCGCTCGTGAGTTTCTTTGCTGTTTTTACACCGATAAAGGCATTTTTTCTCTCCTTTGTTATGCTTTATAAGCTTCTTCGGGGAATTTGATATCCGCCAGTTCTCTAATCTCTTCCATCGCCGCGATGACTTCTGTCGTGAGCTTCTTGGACTCCTCGTAGCGCGCTTTTTGTGCTGGGATCCGTGATGAAATCGCAGAACTGCTTGGTTTCCGGGCCCCAGGGGTTGACAGAGAGGTCTCTTGTAATGAGGTTCTCCTTCTTGCCATCGAAGTATTCGATATAGCAGTTATCGAACCGCTCCACGCTATCCATATGGATGACGCCGATATCGCCCATGATGAGGTTCTCATGGTGCGAGGTGCTGGCTTTGCCATAGGACATGGTGATATGCACATTGCCCGCGCTGTGGAACAACACGGTGCCGCAGGCATCTGCGCCGGTTCTTAAGATGGAGGCGTCTGCCATAATTTTCTCGGGCACGCCAAACCAGTAGATAGCCGGATAGATGAGGTAGATGCCCATATCCATCAGGCCGCCTGCCGCCATCTTCGGGTTGAAGATGTTGGGAGTGCCGCCTTCGCGGTACTCGGGATATTTAGAGGAGTAGCGGCAGAAATCCAGCTTGAGCATATGGATATCGCCAATTTTCTTCATCGCCTCATTAATCACCTGGATTTCAGGCATATAGATGCCTTTCATGGCCTCCATGAAGATGACGCCGTTCTTATCCGCGATCTCGTAGAGGTTTTTCAGCTGCTCGCTGGTGACGACGCAGGTTTTCTCGCAGAGGACGTGTTTGCCGTTCTCCAGGAGAATTTTCGCCGTGGCATAGTGGAAGGAGTTGGGGTTTGCGATATAAACCGCATCTACTTCATCGCTCTTGGCGAGTTTTTCAAGATCCGTAAAAATCGTCTGAATGCCATGCTTTTCCGAGAACATTTTGGCTTCGGCTTCGCTGAAGGAATAGACTGCGGAATGGACCATATCCGGAGCAGCCTGCTTCATGCCTTCGAGGAAGGAATCGACGACCCAGCCGGCGCCGACTGTGCATACTCTTACCATTTGTGATACCTCCTAAAAAGTAAATAGCTGGCGGGCACATAGGCCAGCCTTGGGGTGACAATATTAGTACAAGTATAGTGTAATACATTTTACAAAATTTGAAAGGCGTATTTGGAAAATTTCTCTTACTTCGCCATAAAACCCACTATTTTTTCGAAAAGCGGCGCACACACGGGCTGCCGGCACATAGAATATAGAAAAAAACGAAGGTGGTAGTATGATCAAATATGCAACCGTCCTACAAGTGAACCCGGATTCGCTGTTTGTGGTAGACAGCACCGGACAGGAAATTTTAGTTTATACACAAAACGCACAACAGTTTATCCGGGGGATTATGTGCGCATCATCTACAACGGCGCCATGACCATGAGCCTGCCCCCGCAGATTTCCGCTATTTTGTGACACTCGTGCGGCGCGGGGCTTCTGTTTGCGGCGAAATTTTATCTGTAGACCAGGACTTCTTCCTGCTGCAGGACAACGACGGTGGAGAAATCCAGGTGAACTATCCGGATACTTATGCGCTGGCGCCGGGGAGACCGTTTGCGTACAATATAACGGCCAGATGACGGCCAGCATTCCGCCTCAAATTTCAGCCATCAGCGTGGAACATCCCCGAGAAAACGAAATCGTCTGCGGCGAAATCCAGAGCATCGGGGGCGAGTATTTTATGCTGCTCACCGATGATTCCATGGAAATTGCGTGAACTATCCCCTGGCCTATGAATGGGCCCCGGAGCAGATTGTCTGCGTGGAGTACGACGGCCGGATGACCCGCAGCATCCGCCCCAGATTTCTGCTCTCTCTGTAAACGTGCGCCCAGCAGAGGCGCAGATTTGCGGAGAAATTGAGGTTGTGGAAAAAGAGCGGTTCTTGCTGTTAGACGATACCGGCACTGAAATTATCGTCATCACACCCATGGCGCGGGAATATGCCCCGGGAGACATGGTTTGCGTCGTCTATAGCGGCGCAATGACGCGCAGCGTGCCGCCCCAGATTGCGGCCATTGGCGTGATTCGGCGCTAAAGCAGTATAAAAAGGAGCTGTCACTTGACAGCTCTTTTTTTATTTTGCGAGAATACGGGACAGGAAGTGCCGGGTACGCTCGTTCTTGGGATTGACGAAAATCTCCTCTGCCGTGCCCTGCTCCAGGATATAGCCATCGTCCATAAACACGACGCGATCCGCCACATCCCGGGCAAAAGCCATTTCATGCGTGACGACGATCATCGTAAGGCCGCTTTTCGCAAGCGCCTTCATAACCGCGAGCACTTCTCCCACCATCTCTGGGTCGAGGGCGGAAGTCGGCTCGTCGAACAGCAGCACATCCGGATGCATACACAGCGCCCGGGCGATGGCCACGCGCTGTTTTTGCCCGCCGGAGAGTTGCCGGGGCTTGGCATCTAGGAATGCGCTCATACCCACTTTTTTCGAGAAAATCCTGCGCGACTTGCTGCGCCTCAGATTTGGAGCGCTTCAGCACTCTTTGCTGCCCTACCATACAGTTTCCCAGCGCCGTCATGTTATCGAACAGGTTAAACTGCTGAAACACCATGCCGACTTTCGCACGGTAGCCCGCCGGAGCTACGCCGCCAATATCCTTATCGTTAAAAAAGAATGCTGCCGCTCGTGGGCTTTTCTAACAGATTGATACAGCGCAACATTGTGCTCTTGCCCGAGCCGGAGGCGCCGATGATGCACACCACCTCTCCCTGGGCGACATCCAGGCTGATATCCTTTAGGACCTCATGATCCCCGAATTTCTTCTCCAGGTTTTTACCGAAATAATTGCCATATTACTTTGCCCCCTTCACAACAATCGTAGCTTTGCTGCTGGACTGAGAGCCATGCACCGTATAGTTTTTGGGCCCATCCATGCGCCGTTCCAACACCGCGAGCAGGCGGGAGGTGACGAACGTCAGGATGAGATAGAACACCGCGATGATAAAATACGTCTCAAAATACTTGAGGTATGTGCCCGCGGCGGATTTGCCCATGAAGTACAGCTCGGAGACGCCGATGACGTTGAGCACAGAGCTATCTTTGATATTGACGATGAGCTCGTTGCCCACAGAGGGAAGAATGTTGCGGATTGCCTGAGGCAAAACCACATGCACCATGCTCTGCCAGTGCGTCATGCCGATGGAATAGGCCGCCTCTTTTTGACCGGCATCGATGGAGATAATGCCGCCCCGGATGATTTCCGCCATATATGCGCCGGTATTGATGGAGACGATGAGAATGCCTGCAAAAACCGGGTTCATATCAATGCCCAACAGCTGCAAGGAGCCATAGTAGATGACCATGGCCTGCACCATCATGGGCGTGCCGCGGAATACCTCGATATAGATATTGAGGATGCCCGCAGTAGGCGCAGGAAAAACCTTTTAACAATTGAATCGCTTTTTTTCCAGCGGGATGGTGCGTAAAATTGCCACTAGAAGCCCGAGCAGAAAGCCGATTGCCGTGCCCAACAGGGCAATTTCCACAGTGGAGAGCAGCCCCTGAAATAACAGGGAGCTATATTCCTCCACAATGAAGCCAACCAGCCAAAAAATGTAGTAGGAAGAGCCGCGCTCATAACCTCACCTTTATCTTTCTAAATATTTTCCGATTACTCGGAGATGGGCTGGCGGGAAACGGCGTCGTCCATCATCTGCTGGCGAGCCCCTTTGGAGACGCCGGCGAGAATTTCGTTGATCTCCGGGGCCAGCTCGCTGCCCTTCTTGAGGCCGACGGCGATGGCGACGTCTTCCGGGGAAGCTTCAAAGCCCTGACCATCTGCAAATTCCACAAACGCCAGATCCGCGTTGGCCTCTGTCGCAGAGACTGCGCCCGGGCGCTCGGAGATATAGCCGTCAATTTTGCCGGATTGCAGCGCCACAATCATGGCCGGGAAGCTGTCCAGCGCCTGCTGTTTTCCACACCGGGAATTTGGTCGATGACGGTATAGTGGAAGGTGCTGAGCTGGCCGGTGATCTTCGCATTGCCAAAATCCGCTAGAGTTTTGGCGTTTGCATAAGGGCCGTCCTTTTTCACTACGACGACAAGGTCGCTCTCATAATAGGGATCCGAGAAATCGATGGAGACTTGGCGCTCGGCGGTGGGGCTCATGCCCGCGATGATGGCATCGATTTTGCCGGACTGTACCGCCAGCGTCAGGCCATCCCATTCGGTTTTGACGATAACTAGCTCTCTGCCCATGCTTTGTGCAATCAGTTTCGCCACCTGGACGTCATAGCCATCGGCATAGCCGCCTCCCTCGATGGGAACGGAAGTATCGCTGGGCTGCGCCTGCGTCCAGTTAAAGGGGCATAATCGCACTCCATGCCCACGCGGAAAGGTTCCTTTTTGCCCTCGCTCTGTTCCGGGCCGCTCGAGCCTTCGGGCGCTTGCTGCTTTGCACAGGCCCCAAAGCTGAGCGCCATCAGTGCTACCAAGATAAACGAGAGTAATCTTCTTTTCATATCCTTTTCCTCCAGATAAAAAATTAACAGCTCTGAGCGTTGCTCAAAGCTGTTAGAAACAAAATGTAAAAAGCGCATTTTTGCTAATAGCTCATCACAATGTTCATTGTGACAGTCAGAAAGATATTATCCCTCTGCCCAACTAAGCGTCGCTCAAACAGCGCCCGTTTCGGCGAATTTCCCTTTTCTCATGCTTCATAGCCGTATGAGCGGCTCATTCATAAGTACTCTTGATCTTCGCGCCTCTATCTTGCATTTATTTTTTTAGATAAACACATGCTATTCAATTAACACGATTATGCACGCTTCTTCCCGTTTTGTCAACTACTTTTTAACATTTTTCCAGCATGGACAAGCCTCGCCGCTTTTTGTATAATAAAAATATTACAAAATAAGAGGGATAACTGATGAAAAAAGATACGCTTCTCTTGATTTAGTGAAGTTTTTAGGCGTGCTGTGCATAAGCTGTCTATATCACTACCGCCGTATTGGCGGGAAAGAAGGCTTTTCCTTTTTATTTGAGGGTACGCCCATTGTTGACGCTCTTTCGAGACACGGCGCGTTGCTGGTAGAGCTTTTATTCATGATTTCCGGATTGCTGGCATTTCAGAGCTATTTCGGGCGGATTTCTCGGGGTGAGCAGCCATTCTCAAAATTCTTATCAGCCAGAGTTTCCCGGCTTTTCCCGTCATGATAGTGAGCACGCTGGTGATGGCTGCGGGGCAGTGGATCTTCTTTAGCAAGACTGGCGCATTTTTCTATAACATGCCCAACAATGACTTGCCACACTTGCTTTTTAACCTGTTTGAGTGCAAACGTGGATTCCCCGCAGTTTACCGTCAACCAGCCGACTTGGTATATCAGCGTTTTGCTCGCCTGTTACCTTATCTTTTCGGTATTTCCTCTCTCTGCAAAAAAAGGGACTGCCGCCCGCTCTTTATCGCGCCCATTCTTCTGGGGCTTGTCATCCTTTCAACGGGGCTGAATTTCGCGGGGCTCAATAGCTACATGGCCCGGGGCTTATCTCCTTTTTTCTTGGCGTGACTCTCGCAATGCTTTTGCAGAAAGCCTGGAAAAGTCGCACCTTTCTTCTGGCAGCTTTGGGCATACTGGCTTTCTGTTGCCTGTTTTATCTCGTCTTGCCGTTTGAATTAATAGGAGATTTGCAGCTCTTCCTGCCTTTCTTCATCTACCCAGCCCTGATCACGCTCTGTATGAAGAGTGAACTATTGAATAAAGTTTGCGATTGCGGGCTCGTACGGTATTTGGGAGCCATTTCCTTTGATTTTTACCTTTGGGACATTCCCATTTACATGGGGCTGAGCCTGGTTTCCCGGGCATTTCACTGGACACTCCAGTACGATTCTCCGTTCTTTTTCTCTTTGTGCTTGCCATCCACTTTGTGGTCGCCATCGCTTCGCACCACTTGATTGAAAAACCGATGGTGCGCATACTTGAAAAGAAGCGCGAAGAAAAAGCGTAATAAAAAGCCCTGGCTGCTTGCCAGGGCTTTTATTATACCGTTGTTCCTTTAATTCCAGCCATTTGATGCCGTGCTGGATGTATTCATCCCAGAAATCCCAATCGTGGATGCCCGGGCCTTCCTCGAAGGTGAGCGCCACCCCGAGCTCCTCCATGATGGCCTTGGTATTTTTGGCGTGCTCATAGATAAAGTCTTCCGTGCCCACGGCCAGGAAAAAATCCTGGCAGCTCTACGCCGTCCGCCACACATTTTTTCAGGATGGGCAGATCGTCGATGCCCGTTCCCCGGCCATTGTAGGGTTCTGGGAAAATCGCCTTAAACGGCCAGGGCGCTTCGTAGCTTTCCTCCGCCGATGTATCCATCTTATCGAGGAAATTCATGCCTCCCGAAAGCCCGATGACCTTGCTATACAGATCCGGACGGCGAATGCCCAAGTTAAACGCGCCGCCAGCGCCCATGGAAAGGCCGCCACAAAGGTATCTTCCCGCTTATCGCTGGCAGGGAACATCGTTTGGATAAATTCCGGCAGTTCTTCCGTCATAAACGTAAAAAGTACTTGGGGCCGTTGGCCATATCCTGATAAAAAGCGTTTGCTCCGGATGGCATGACGACCATGAGCTTTGCCTCCTGGGCATACTTCTCGATCGATGTGAGCCTCTGCCAATCCGTATAGTCCCCATACGTGCCGTGCAGCAAATAGAGCACCTGGTACTTTGCGCCCTTATGGAAATAGTTGCCCGGGTTGAGCGGGGTTTCCGCAGGATGCGGCGTGGGGATGATCACGTTCAGATCCGTGTTCATACGCAGCGCTTTGGAAAAAAAAGTTGCAATGAATCAGCGCCATAAAAATTCCCTCCCATATTATGTTTTTGAAACGATAGTTTAATTATATCCTTTTGCAACTTGACGCGCAAGGCGGTATACTAAAGAAAATAAATTAATTTTGGAAGGAAAAAAGGGATGAAACTGCACATCACACTGGCCAACCCGGCGGGAAACATCACGGCGCTGGTGCCGGAAAGAGAAGTCGCCGGGAGCGACGCCGCCAGATATCCGCGTTTTTGCTGGACGACCCTGCTCTGGGCGTGGAACAAGTGGGCTTTTATGATGAGGACACGCCGCCGCACCTGCAGATGATGGGTGGGGAATTTTGCGGCAATGCCGCCCGCAGCTTTGGCTTGCTGCTGGCAAAGAAGCGCGGCATGGAAGAGGGCTACCTAGATATTTCCGTGAGCGGCAGCGAGGCTCCGCTCAAGGTGCACATTTCGGGCGAGGATGCCAGCGTGCATTTGAGCACGGTTCACAGCTTTTCCCGGCTGACGCTGCCCGGGCAGGAAGATTTGCCTGTGGTAGAACTGCCCGGGATTTCCCATGTCATCGCGGAAAACAGACCGGCCACCGAACAGGCGCTCGCCCCTATTTTGGGCGCGGCAAAGGCGCAACTCAGCGCCCCGGCAGTGGGCGTGATGTTCTACGATGTGCAGGATCGGTTTTGCGGCCGGCGGTGACGGTTTGGGAGCAGGGCAGCACGGTTTTTGAAAGCAGCTGCGGCTCGGGCTCGTTGGCGCTGGCGCTACACCTCAAAAAGGAGATGCAAAACGGCGGGTGCTCCATGAGCGTCGCTCAGCCCGGCGGGCGCATCCGGGTGGTGCTGCAAAAGCTAAAGGGGAGCTGCTCTCCTGTAAGATTGGCGGAGAGGTCGCGCTGGAGGAACGGGAAATAGGGCTTTCCTTATATGGCGACAAGGGGAAATGAAGGGGAGAAATTATGAAAAAGTGGTATGACGAGGAGTATGAATGGGAAATTGAGGTGACAGGCTATCTTCGCGGCGAACACACCGAGCGATATTGCAGAAACGGCGAGGAAATCGGCGACAAATACACCTGCACCTATGGCTGCCCGTGAATTCCCAGGGGCAGGGAATTTGCTCAAAGTAATGATGATGATGTTTCCGGTGATGGAGGCTGTCGAAGCGGCGGAGACTTGGAAAACATTGGCGGCAGCAGCAAGTATAGTAAGGACCTTGTATGCCCGGATGGCTGCGTGCTGTTTCGGCTGACGGCAAAAAGCTAGGCAATGAGAATTTTTACAAGGGAAATTTTTCGATTAGAGTATCGGCATAAAAAGAGCGCATATGCGCTCTTTTTTATGCCTGCAGGCCTCTTTGTCTTTAGATAGTCCCGGACGACCTGCACGCTTCTTTCATACCCCAGCGGGCTGGTGTTGATACACAGGTCGTAATTGCCCGCATCCTGCCAATCCCGGCCGGTGTAGTAGCGGTAGTAGGTGCTGCGGTTTTTATCCGTCTTTTTTCGATGATGCGCAGGGCATCCTTTCTCGGCCAGGCGTACATCTCCATGACATTTTTTCACGCAGGTTTCGTGATCTGCGTAAATAAACAGCCGCACGAGGTTTTCCCGGCCCTCCAGCACATAGTCCGCGCAGCGCCCCACGATGATGCTGCTCTCCTCCCGCTCCGAAAGACCTTTTTATGATCTGCGCCTGAAACTTAAAAAGGTTGTCATCGGACACGAACTCGCTGCTTTCCGGGCGGGTATTGGGCTTTTCATGCCGGTATTCGCCATCCTTGCGGAACAGCCGGCGGCGCTTGCCCTTTTCCTCCAGCATGCCGAACAGGCCTTCATAGATGCCGCTCTCCTCCGAGGCCAGGCGCAGAATATCCCGGTCGAAATATTCGATGCCCAGCTCCCCCTGCCAGCATCTGGCCGATGGTCTTGCCGCCGCTGCCAAAGCCTCTCGCGATAGTGATGACGAAGTTTTTGCTCATATGCGCCCTCCTTTGCTATTCGCCCAAATACGCCTTTTTGACGGAATCATCGTTCAGCAGATCCCGGGCATCGCCCTCGAGCACGATATTGCCCGTCTCTAAAACATACGCCCGGTTTGCGATGGAAAGAACTTTGCGGGCGTTCTGCTCCACCACGAGCACGGTCGTCCCCGCGGCGTTCACTTCCCTTATAATATCGAACACCTCGCTCACGAGGAGCGGAGAAAGCCCCATGGAGGGTTCGTCCATCAGGATGATTTTCGGGCGGGACATGAGCGCCCGGCCCATGGCGAGCATCTGCTGTTCTCCGCCGGAAAGCGTTCCGGCAATCTGCGTGCGCCGCTCTTTGAGCCTGGGAAAACGGGAATACACCATATCGAGGGAATCCGCGATTTCCTTTTTATCCTTGCGGGTAAACGCACCCAGCCGGAGGTTTTCCAGCACTGTGAGCTCCTGGAAAATCCGCCGCCCCTCGGGCACATGCGCCATGCCCAGAGAGACGATTTTATGCGCCGGAGTTTTCAGCAAGTCCGCACCTTCAAAATCGATGCTGCCGCCCTTTGGCTGGATGAGGCCGGTGATGGTTTGCAAAATCGTGGTTTTCCCGGCGCCATTCGCCCCGATAAGCGCCACGATTTCTCCCTGCTTTACTTCGAAGGAGACGCCTTTGATGGCTGCAATCACGCCATAGGATACACTTAAGTTTTCTACTTTCAGCATGGTTTCTCCTCCTTTACTGCTCGCCAAGATAAGCGGTGATGACCTTTTCATCCGCCAGCACCTGGCTGGTTTTGCCGTGGGCCAGCTCTGTGCCGAAGTTGAGCACAGTCACCTCTTCACAGATGCCGGCAACGAGCTTCATATCGTGCTCGATGAGTAGAATCGTCATTTTAAAGTGCTCTCGGACAAAGCGGATGGTATCCATGAGTTCCACCGTCTCCCCGGGGTTCATTCCCGCGGCCGGCTCATCCAGCAAAAGCAGCTTGGGCGCAGTCGCCAATGCCCGCGCAATTTCCAGCTTGCGCTGTTTGCCATAGGGCAAGTTGGAGGCGAGGGCATCCCGCTCCGCTCCCAGGCCAAAGACCTCGAGCAGCTCCATAGCTTTCTTATCGAGTTCCTGCTCTTCCTTAAAATACCGGGGCAGGCGCAGCACGCTCTCTAGAAAAGTCACGCGGCCGGAATTGTGCAGGCCGACCTTTACGTTTTCAATGACGCTCATATTTTGAAACAGCCGGATGTTCTGGAACGTCCGGGCGATGCCTTTTTGTTGATCTCGATGGGCGGGTGGCCAGTCAGGTTTTCGCCATCCAAAAGAAGGATCCAGTAGTGGGCTGGTAGACGCCGGTTAATAGGTTAAACACCGTGGTTTTACCCGCGCCGTTGGGCCCGATGAGCCCATAGAGCTGCCCCTGTTCTACCTGGAGGTTAAAATCGTCCACGGCGTGCAGGCCGCCAAAGGTGATGCCAAGATTTTTCGCTTCCAATAGCGCCATTTACGCCACCTCCCCTTTTTTCATTTTCTTGCCGCTCTTGCGGAACAGCCGGTTTTTGAGCGCCGCAAACCTGGGCGACGCGTTTAGCAGCATGATGGCGATGAGCACGACGGCATAGGCCAGCATGCGGTAATCCTCCATGCCGCGCAGCACTTCGGGCAATACGGTTACAATGACTGCCGAGATGATAGAGCCCCGGATGGAGCCCATGCCTCCCAGCAGCACAATGACGAGGATTTCGATGGATTTATTGAAATCGAACGTATCCGGCTTTAGGATGCCCAGGTTGTGCCCATAGAGCACCCCGGCAACGCCGGCAAAGAAGGCCGCCACCGTAAAGGCCAGCAGTTTATAGTAGACCACATTGATGCCCGCAGATTCCGCCGCGATGACATTATCCCGTATGGCGCAGATAGCCCGGCCATGCCGGGATTTCACGAGATTGGAGATGATGACCACCGCGATGACCGCGACGATAAACACGATAGTATAGTTGGAGGCTTTTTCAATTTTCTTAAGGCCACCCGCCCCGCCGGTGAAGGAGAGGTTCGTGACTACAGAGCGGATGATCTCGCCAAAGGCCAGCGTGACGATGGCCAGATAGTCTCCCCTTAAGCCGCAGCGCCGGGACGCCGATGATCACGCCAAAAAACCGCCGCCACCAGCCCGCCCACCAGCATGCCCAGCGGGAACGCGATGGCCATGGGCAGCGTGCTGTTAAGCGTGAACAGGCAGCCCGCATAGGCGCCCACAGACATAAAGCCTGCGTGCCCCAGCGTCAGCTCTCCCAAAAAAGCCCACAGTGAGGTTTAAGGAGACGGCCAGGATGATATTGACGCCCACCGGGACGAGCAAGCTCTGAAAATGCCGGGAAAGCGTGCCCGTCTGCACCAGAGCGAAAAATCAGGCCGTAGAGCGCCAGGACAAAGACGGCCGTAAAAATATTTTTCTTGTTCAACATTTTTTTCATGGCACGCCCTACACTTTCTCAATTTTCTTGCGGCCGAGCAGCCCCGCAGGGCGCACGATCAGCACCAGGATGAGCACGCCAAACACGATGGCATCCGCCAACTGCGTGCTGATATAGGCCTTGGAGAAGCTCTCGATGATGCCGAGCAAAATACCCCCCGAGCATTGCCCCGGGGATCGAGCCGATGCCCCCAAGCACTGCCGCAACAAAGGCTTTGATGCCCGGAAGCGAGCCGGTATAGGGGCCGACAAAACCGTAGGAACTCACAAACAGCACCCCGGCCACCGCCGCCAGGGCCGAGCCGATGGCGAAGGTCATGGAGATGGTGCGGTTGACGTTGATGCCCATGAGCTCTGCCGCGCCCTTATCCTCTGAAAGCGCCAACATGGCTCGGCCGGTCTTGGTTTTCTTGATAAACAGAGCGAGCGCAACCATGACGACAACCGTAACGCCCAGCGTCACGATGGATTCGCCGGTGAGCTCGATAGAGCCGAGATAGATGCTGGGGATTTCAATGACAGAGGCGACTTTCTGCTGCTGGGAGCCGAAGATGAGCAGCGCCAGGCTCTGCAAAAAAAGTAGCTCACGCCGATGGCGGTGATGAGCACCGCCAGGGGCGAGGATTTGCGCAAGGGCTTATAGGCGACCTTTTTCCAAAACGACGCCCAAAACGGCGCAAAATACGATGCTTAAAAGCACGCCAAGATAGGGCGAGAAGCCCAACATACTGACAGATACGGACAGAGTATACGCGCCCACCATGATGACATCGCCATGCGCAAAGTTCAGCATTTTTGCGATGCCGTACACCATGGTATACCCTGAGCGCGATGAGCGCATAGATGCTCCCAAGGTTCAGCCCGTTTAATAGTTGCTCAAAAATTCCAATGAAGTCACCTCTTCCCCATTTGAAAACGGCAAAGGAGACGCTGCCGTCTCCTTTGTGTTTTGCCTTTTTGTGGCTTTGTTCTTTTGGAATGCAGCTTATTTGCCGATGTACTGGCCATCTTTGATGACAGCCACACGAGCGGCTTTATTGGGCTCGCCTTCCTTTGTAAAGGTCATCTCGCCGGTGATGCCGGGGACCGTAATCTCGGTCATCGCAGCGATGATCGCATCGTTATCCATAGAGCCGGCCTTTTCGATAGCGGCTTTGATGGTATAGATGGCGTCATAGGCATCTGCCGCAAACTGATCGGGCTCGACGCCGAAGGCCGCCTTATAGTTTTCCACAAACTTCTTGACCGCCTCATCTTCCGAATTGGCGACAAAGGGCGTCAGGTACGTCGCACCTTCAATATTTTTGGTATCGCCTTCCAGCTGCTTGATGACGCCATCCCAACCGTCGCAGCCGTAGTAGGGCAGCTTGAGGCCGACGTTCACAGCCTGGTTGGTGATATAGGCAACTTCCGTATAGTAGATGGGCAGGAACAGCGCCTCTGCATCCGTCGCCTTGATTTTGGTGAGCTGGGTTTTGAAGTCCACATCGCCGCTTGTGAAGCTCTCGGAAGCGACAACCGTGCCGCCCAGCGCTTCAAATTCGTCTACAAAGGCTTCGAAAATGCCAGAGCTATAGTCGCTCGAGACGTCGTAGATGATGGCAACTTTCCGGATTCCCTCTTCGTACATGTAATTCGCCATGGAGCGGCCCTGAAGCGGGTCTGTAAAGCAGATTCTAAAGCAGTTATCGTACTGCGCGCAATCCTCCGCAGAGCCGGAAGGCGTGATCTGCAAGATGCCGTCTTTGGTGGATTCATCGGTGACGGCGATGCACGGGTCGCTCGTGACGGTGCCCATGAGCACCTGCATTCCCTCGTCCATCAGCTTGCTATAGGCAGAGAGCGCTTTTTCAGCATCGTTCTCGTCATCCTCGAACAAGTATTTGATCTGCATGCCATTGATACCGCCGGCGGCGTTGATCTCATCCACTGCCAGCTGCCCGCCCTGTTTGACAGAATTGCCATAGGAAGCTGCGCTGCCCGTGAGCGGCCCAATGCCGCCGATGACGACTTCCTCTCCCCCAACAGGCTGGTCTTTTCCGGTTTCCACCGGGGTCGAGGGAACGCCCGCATTGCCCTTGCTTTCTTCCGCCGGCTTGGAACAACCTGCGAAGCTGGCCAGGAGCATCACAAGCGCAAGCGCCAATGCTGCTTTTGCTGTAAAGTGCTTCATATTCTTTCCTCCGTTTCATAAACTAAAAACTTTTTCATCTTATCCGATATTGTGAACAGGATATGAATATTTTAATATACTATAGCTCCAAAAAAGGCTCTGCTGTCAAGGTTAAAAGCCACATCTTTGGGCAATTTCAAGGTTTTTTGGCTAGCTCTGCAAGAAGACTCCTTTTTTCTTGCACTTTAATTTTTTGTGGTGTTTCGCTTTGCAGAGTGATAAAATAGAATTAAGGAAAAAAGGAGCGCTTATGCTAAAACAGTTGACCAAAAATATATACTACCTGCCCTCTTCTGCGGAGACGGACCGGCCTGCTCTTGGCTATATTTCCGGCAGAGAGGCTGCGCTTATGGTGGATGCGGGCAATTCTCCCGCCCATGCACAGCTGTTTTTGGCCGCGCTCAAAATCCAGGGGTTGCCGCGCCCGACTACGTTTGCCTGACGCATCACCACTGGGATCACTGCTTCGGCCTATCTGCGCTCTCCGCAATTTCGCTTTGCAGCGCACAGACAGACGCCAAGCTAAAAGAGATGGCCGCTTGGGGATGGAGCGACGAGGAGATGCTTTCCCGGTTGATTTCGGGCAAGGAAATTCTGTTCTGCGACGAGCATATCAAAAAGAATATCCCGATCGGCGGCGCATTGGCGTGCGCAGCGCGGAGATGGTGTTTTCCGGCGAGCTAACTGTGGATTTGGGCGGCAGAAGCGTAAAACTGCTCCCGCTGCCAAATTCCCACGCCGAGGGCAGCCTGGCGGTATTCGTGCCCGAAGAGCGGGCGATTTTGCTCGGGGATATCATCTGCGAGGATTACTATTGCCCGGGGGCGCCCCGGCATCACAAGGAGCAGTTGGCCGCCCTGATCGAGAGCCTTGGGGCATTGGAATTTGATGTGGCCCTTTACGGCCATGGCGAGCCGGAATTCGCCACAAAAAAGAGCTCCTGGCGGATTTGGAGCAGGAATGGCGCGCACTCTGAGGCATGCAAGTTGCATGCCTTTTTTTTGTGAAAGGAGAACACATATGAAGATGCGCATGGCTACAATGGAAGATTTAAAACTGCTGATTTCCCTGCGACTTAAATATCTGCGCACGGATTTTTGGCGCGCTCTCCCCAGCGCAGGAGCAGGCTGTGCGAGAGCAGCTCCCGGGGTATTTTGCGGAAAACCTGGGCAAGCGCTGTTTTGTATTTCTGGCAGAGGAGCACGACGAGACTGCCGCCTGCGCGTTTTTGATCCTCAACGAAAAGCCGGCCAGCCCGGCCTTTCCCTCGGGCAAAACCGGAACTGTGATGAACGTATATACAGCGCCCGTTTACCGCCGCCGGGGATTTGCCCGGGCGCTGATGGAACAGCTGATAGAGAAATCCCGACAGATGGGGCTCTCTTACCTGGAGCTAAAGGCCACGGAAGAGGGCCGGCCGCTTTACCTCGGCATGGGGTTTGTGCGGGAGATCTCTAAATACGCACAAATGCGGCTGGTATTATAACGCTGCACAAAAAACGGGCGATTTGCCCGTTTTTTTTATTTTCTCTCTTTAGCCCGCGCCAGCAGCACCGCCAACCCTTCCCCAGCGCATCGCCCACGAGGTGCGCATAGCTGCCATAAGCCGGGTTCAACCGGGCGATGGCATCCAGCAATTCTTTCACATCTCCGCGCACCGCCAGCGTCACCGCAGCAAAGCTCTGCCCCTGCTCATCTTGCAGGGTTTCCTGCACAATTTCAAACTGTTTTCCATTTTTCCTCCTACTGCGCTTTCAGCGGAAAGTGGCAGGCCGCACACCGGCCGCCGCCAAAATCCCGCATCTGCGGCACTTCTTTGCTGCAAATCTCCCGGGCATACGGGCACCGGGTATGGAACCGGCAGCCTGTAGGCGGGTCGATGGGGCTGGGGATATCCCCGGTGAGAATCTCCTTTTCCTCCCGGCGCAGCGTTGGATCCGGCTGAGGGACGGATTCCAGCAGAAATTTCGTATAGGGATGGATGGGGTTTTGATAGATCTCCTCCGTCTCTCCCACTTCGCACAGCCGGCCCAAAAACATCACGCAGACACGATCCGAAATATAGCGCACCACGCCGAGGTCGTGGGAGATGAACAGGTACGTCAGCCCCAGCTCTTGCTGCAAATCGTGCAGGAGATTTAAAATCTGCGCCTGAATCGAGACATCCAGCGCCGAGACTGGCTCATCGCACACGATGAGCTCGGGGTTTAAGGCCAGCGCCCGGGCAATGCCCACTCTCTGCCGCTGGCCGCCGGAAAACTGATGCGGATACCGAGCGTAAAACTCCGGCCGAAGGCCCACCTTATCCATCAGGCTATGGACGAGTTTTTGCCGCGCCTCCCTATTCCGCCGATTTTATGCGTGGCGAGCGGCTCCTCGATAATTTTTCCCACGCTCATGCGCGGGTTGAGCGATGCAAAGGGATCCTGGAAGATCATCTGCATGCGCCGGCGCATCTCCCGCATTTTCTCGGGTTTGAGCGCCAAAAGATTTTCCCCGTCATAGATTAGCTCCCCGCTGGTCGGCGGGATGAGCCGCAGCAGCAGCCGCCCCAGCGTGCTCTTTCCGCAGCCGGATTCGCCCACCAGCGCCAGCGTTTCACCCCGGTAGATGGAGAACGTGACATCGAAACCGCATGCACCGTGCCGCGTTTGGCCGGAAATTCTTTGACGAGATTTCTCGCTTCAAAAGTATTTGCTTCTCTTGCATCATTCCTGGCCTCCTTTTTCGGGCGCATAGAGAAAGCAGCGCACCTTATGGCCATCGCCCCGATCGTACAGGCCGGGCTTCTCGCTTTGCAGCGCTCCATGGCATGCTCGCACCGGGGGCAGAAGGCGCAGCCCTCGGGCATATAGAGGAGGTTGGGCACCATGCCCCGGATATTATACAGACGCTCCCGCTCCTCTTTTTTTCTCGTGCAGTTTGGGGATGGAGCGGATGAGCCCGACGGTATACGGGTGCAGCGGATCGGAAAACAGAGTAAAGACATCCGCCTGTTCCACAATTTTTCCCGCGTACATGACATAGACATAGTCGCAGATTTCCGCCACCACGCCGAGATCGTGGGTGATGAGCAGAATGGCCGTGCCCTTCTGAACTTGGAGCTGTTTCATGAGGCGCAGAATCTGCGCCTCGATGGTGACGTCGAGCGCGGTGGTCGGCTCATCGGCCAGCAAAAGTTTGGGGTTGCAAATCATGGCCATGGCGATCATCACCCGCTGGCGCAGACCGCCGGAGAGCTGATGAGGATAGGCGTTGTACCGCTCCTCCCGCCTCGGGAATGCCCACCTGCCGGAACATCTTTATGACCCGCTCCTTGGCCTCGGCCTTGGAGACGTTTTGGTGCAGCAAAACCGCCTCCCGCACCTGCTTGCCCACGGTGAGCACAGGGTTGAGCGAGGTCATAGGTTCCTGAAAGATGACGGAGATATCGTTGCCCCGCACGGCCCGCATTTCCTTTTTCGCTGGCGGCGGCGAGATCTCTCCCTTCGAGCAGGATTTGCCCTTCCACAATCTTACCTGGGTGCACCAGCAGCCGCACGATGGACATGGCCGTCATGCTCTTGCCGCAGCCGGATTCGCCGACCACGCCCACCACCTGGCCTTTTTCGATGCGCAAATCCACCCCGTCCACCGCGGGGACAACGCCCTTTCGCGTAAAGAAGTGGGTCTTTAAATTTTTAACTTCCAGCATATTTTCCATGGCGCATCACTCCCTTCATATACGGGTCCAGAGAATCCCGGAGCCCGTCGCCCAAAAAGTTAAAGGCCAGCACCACGAGCAGTATGACCACGCCCGGCGCAATGGCCAGCCAAGGCTCGGTAAACAGGTATTGCTTGCCCCGGGTGACCATGAGGCCCCAGCTGGTAGATGGCGGCTGCGCCCCGACTCCCAGGAAGGAAAGGCTGGATTCAGACAAAATCGAACCCGGGATATCCAGCGTGAACTGCACGATGAGCGAGGGCAGGCAGCTTGGAAGGATATGCCGGAACATGGTTTTCCATTTGCCCACGCCGATGGCCCGGGCGGCCTCCACCATCTCCCCTTCTTTTTAGCGAGATGGTCTGCGCCCGGACGATGCGCGCCGTGCCCGCCCAGTTCACCAGCGAGCGCGATAAAGATATTCACAATTCCCGAGCCCAGCGTATACATAACGACCATCGCGAGCAACAGGGACGGGATGGACAGCATGATATCCGCCAGGCGCATGATGATGTTATCCGCCCATTTTCCAAGATAGCCCGCCATGAGCCCGAGCAAAATACCCAGCAGCATGGAGAGCGAGGTGGGCACCAGGCCGATGACGAGGGAAATCCGCGCGCCATAGATGATGCGGGAGAGCACGTCTCTGCCCAGCTCGTCTGTCCCGAGCCAATGTGCGGCGCTGGGCGCCATGAGCCGGATATCCGTATTCTGGGCGTTGGGGTCATAGGGCGCAAACAGCGGCGCAAAGGCGGCCACCAGGATGATAAACACGATAAAGAACAGCGAGGCCGTGGCCAGCTTATTTGTGTGCATAAAGTGCCGGATTTTTTCCCAGCGGGTTTCTGTTTCCAGCAGCTCTTCCAAGCGCAAATTCTCTTTTTCTTCTTCATGCCGCCCTCCTATTCCACCCGAATTTTCGGATCCAGCACCGAGTAGAGCAGGTCCGCTACGAGGTTGCCCAGGATGATGAGCACTGTCGTAAACAGCACTGTGCCCTGCAAAAGAGGCATGTCCCGGTTGGAAATTGCGTCTACCGCCAGGCGGCCGACCCCGGGGATGCCGAAAATCGTCTCGGTGATGACCGCGCCGGAAAGCAGGCTGGCCACCTGAATGGCCATCACGGTGACCACGGGCAGCATTGCGTTTTTGAGCGCATGCTTGACCACGACCGCGCGTTCAGAAAGGCCCTTTGCCCGGGCGGTTCTGATATAGTCGTTGCGCATGACCTCGAGCAGGTTGGAACGGGTGAGCCGGGCGATGGTGCCCGCAGAACTCCACCCGAGCACGATGGCGGGCAAAATCATATGCGAGAGCGTCTTGTACCCCCGAGACAGGCACCCACCCGAGCTTGAAGGCAAAGACATATTGCAGCAAGAGCGCCGCCCAGAACACCGGCATGGAGACCCCGATGAGCGAGCCGGACATGAAAAGCCGGTCGATGATGGTATTCTGCTTTACCGCGGAAATAATTCCTGCCGGTATGCCGATGAGCCAGGCCACCAGCGCGGCGTATATGGTCAGCTTGATCGTATGGGGAAAGGCCTCCACGATTAAATCCGTCACGTTGCGGTTCAGCTTATACGAGACGCCGAGATCCCCTTAAGCGTATCCCCGAGGTAGCGGAAAAACCGCAAAATCACCGGGTCATTGAGCCCCTTGCTCTCCTTTAGCTTCTCGATGAGATCTGGCTTGACATGCTCCTTCATCATCACCGTAACCGGGTCTCCCGGCACAACGCTCAGCATGATGAAAATCACAAGCATGACGCCCAGGAGCACAGGAATGGTGGTGAGTATTCTTTTTACGATATATCTGCCCATTTGCTTCCACTGTCTTTCTTGAGAATGGAAAGGGGGTGCAGGGCACCCCACTTTTGTTTTCTTTAGCTTTCCTTTAGAGAGACATCGTAGTACTTGGTATCCGCCCAGCCGTTCCAGGCCACTTTGAAGCCCTCCACGCGCTTGGCAACTACGAAGCTGTGTTCCTTATAGAACAGCGGAACCCAGGCAGCGTCGTCCTGCACGATGGTTTTCTCCAGCTCCTGATACAGCGCCACGCGCTCCGCCTCGTCTACAATGCCGCGGGCATTTATGATCTGCTCCTTGGCCTGCTCGTTATAGTAGTTAAACGAGCGGCGCTCGCTGTTGCCCGGAGCGAAGATGGAGTAGATGAAGTTATCCGGGTCGTTTAGGTCTGCCGACCAGCTGGAAAGATACGAGCCCACCTGGCCGTCCGCGCGCTTGGCGCGCCATGTCGCATCGTCGTATACTTTGATTTCCGCCTCGATGCCCACATCCGCTAACATCGCCTGCACCAACTCATAAACCTGGGATGTGGTGTTGCTATCATCGGCATTGGCGGCAATTTCCATCTTAAATCCGTTCGGGTAGCCCGCCCGGGCCAGCAGTTTCTTTGCCTCTTCGGGGTTATACTCGATTTCCGGCAAATCCGGGTTGTTGCCAATGAGCCCCGGGGGCAGAATGCCGCTCTGGGTTTCGCCCATGCCCGCAAACACGGTATCCAAAATCTTCTGCTTATCAATGGCCATCTGATACGCCTTGCGCACCCGAACATCATTAAAGGGTTCCAGCGCCTCGTTGATGGACAGATAATAGATGCCCACGCGCCGGCCCGTGACAATCTGGTCTTTATACTCCTCGCTCTCGAGGTAGGACGCGGCCTGCGCCGGCGCCATCTCTAAGTCGAAAATATCCAGCTCGCCGGATTCAAATAGCATTTTCAGCGTATCCGCATCCTCTACCACCGTCACGCTGATGCCGTCAAGGGACGGGCGGCCGCGCCAATACTGCTCGTTGGCCACCAGGGTTTTATCGCTGTTGACCGTCCAGGAATCGAACACAAAGGGGCCGGTGCCCACGGTGACTTTCGGGTCGATGCCAAACTGATCCCCGGCCTCTTCCGTGGCTTTGCGGTTATAGATCGAGCAGCCTGGGGTCGAAAGCCCGGCCAGGAAGGGCGCAAAGGGCTGTTCCAGCGTCACCACAATGGTATAATCATCTTCTACTTTGAGGCCAGCCAGGCTATCCGCCTTGCCATCCATCATATCCTTGGCTCCCTTGATGCAATCAAGGAAATCGGTATTGAGCGCCTCGGTCTCGGGCTTTAGCATGCGCTCAAAGGTATAGACAACATCATCCGCCCGGAACGTCTCGCCGTTATGGAACTTGACGCCCTCCTGCAAGTGGAAGGTATAGGTAAGGCCATCCGGGGAAACCTCCCAGCTCTTGGCCAGGCTCGGGACAAGCTCTGTGCTTCCATCGGCTTTGGCCGAAACATCGATGAGCGTATCAAAGATGTTTAGGGGGACGAAGTAATACTCCGTGGTTTTCTGCGCATCCGCAGTGTTGGGCTCGTCATTTGTGGCGATACGCAGCACATTCTCGGACGACCCACCTTTTTTTGCGCAGGCGGTAAACAGCCCGAGCAGAAGAAGAGCGCTTAGAAGCAGTGCGATGACTCTTTTCATAACATCCTCCCAAAATAGAAATTTTATGGAACCCCTTGGCTGAGCCTTCATTGCGTAATAATGAAAAAAGCTGCGCAGAGGGCGCAGCTTCTATGCCTCGATAGCACCTCTATCGATTTGCCATAAAGTATAGCAAACGGCCCCGGCGTTGTCAACTATAGCAAGGCGGCTCAGCGCTCTTGCAGCGCGGAAACTTCCCGCGTTCTTTCATATTGATCATATCTAAGCCCGATGCCTTCCACCTCAATTTCACCGCTCTGGTTATCGTAGGGATCCGCGCGAAAGCCCTGGCTCGGGGCTCGAAATCCGCATAAAGGCGCGGTTCGCCACCATGCGATAAGGGTCCAGGCCGCCAAAATAGAATCTACGGCGGCGCTCATCCCCTGCGCGATAGGCCCCGCCTCCAAAGGAAGGATCGCAGAAAAGCCAGCCGAAGGGCCGCGCATAAAATTCCGCCCAATCGTGCGGCCCGACATACCCCGGCTGCGCGCATAGGCCGGATTGCCACCGAGCGGGCACGCCCGCACACCGGCAAAGCGCGATAAATAAAATCGCCTGCACGCCGCAATCCCCAGAAAGGCTTTTGGCGCAATGTTCCGCAATGGAGGTTAAGCCAAAATACTCCCGGACATAGGCGTACTTGACATTCGTTGTGATAAAATCATAGAAGCTCTGGGCCTTTTCGAGATCCGTCTCTTTTCCTTGGCACAGGGTTTTGCAGAGTTCCCGCAAGTAGGGCGTAAACAGGATATGCGGCGAAAGCTCGGCTAAATCTTCCGGGGCAGGAGCATCCTCTGTGCCGCCCGGCCGGGCAGCGCGAACGATGCTGTCATACTCGTATTCCACAGTAAACGGGTGGTTTTCCTGCATTACTTCTTCAAAATAAGCCGTGCGCTGCGGCGCATCCTCCGGGGCCAAAAATGTAATCTTCGGCGAGCTGGCGAGGATTTTAATGTTGCTCTGCTGCCGGCAAGCCGCCGGAATCGGCAGCCATACCCGCACTTTTTACCAGGCTGAAAAACTTCGTCCGCAATGCGCACGCTGGCGCGAAGGCGCAGGCGGCAGCCAAAGCTGCCATTTGTCTGAATGAGGCGCAGCGCGCGGTCGAGAGGCTGTTCTTCCCCGGTATTCTGGGAATTCACCCCAGCGCGCAAGGCGATGCCGGCTTCTGTCTTCTTCAGAGTAGCAAAAAGCTGGACAAAAACCTTTCTTGGCCTTCTAGAAAAATCCAATCGATGCGCCCGGCCTCCATCAGCGCACCCCACTCCTGCTCCGTAAAATCCGGGATTTCCTTTTGCACCAGCGCCAGCGCCTGCTCTTTGTATAGGGATATTCCCCGGGCAAGCGCAGCATGATCTCCCGCTCGGCTCGCAAGCAGTTGGCCAAAGGCTCCAAAGGGCTCGTTTTCCAGCCGCGCATCGATAAGCCGCACCGCCCGCTCGAAGCTTCCGCTCATCTTGAGGCGCAGGATATCCTCGGGCAGACCGACGTTTAGATATGAAAAAAAGCGGTTCTGGTTCATCATATGGTCTTCCTTTATAGATTATTTGAACTTTTCACACTGCGTTACAGATAAGCCGCCGGGCAAATTAACCGGCGGCCTATTTTTTATGCCTTGCTCGGCGCATCTAGCGGCGCCAACTTATAGTTAAAGACAAAATCCACATTTTGGCTATCCCTGTAAAATACGGTTTTGACGCGCTCCAAAACCTTTCGGCCCACATCGTAGCTGCCCACCGAGGGGAGCAGCGCCGCATACTGCGTGGGACTATAGCGCGCGACAGTATCGCCTTTGCGCAAGCTGGCTTGCATCGTATCCTGCAGGCGCTTCATGGACTGCTCCAGCACCAGAGAATCCACCTCGCGGTTATCCAAATACGAGATACCCACCAGCACCAAAAACATCGGCATATCCACCCGCTTTAAATTGCGCATTTGCAGCTGGTAAATATCCTTAAAAAATCGTATACTCGCAGACAAACGCACCGTTATCGCCTCCGTCTTCCTGCAATTCTTTTGCGAATCTCCTCAATATCCGCCTCCGAGCTGCGCTCGCGCTTGATCAGCTCCTTATAGAAATCGAGAATTTCATCCGAAGGCTTGACGCCCAGCTGCGTATAGTGGAGCGCCGTGGTGTTTTGATACTGCGTCAGCGCCTCTTTATTTTTGCCGCGCTTTAGAAGCGCAGTCATGAGCCCAAGATTCAGCTCTGAATCGAACACATCGATTTCCAGCGCGGTTTTGCAAACCCGAATTACCTCATCGTACTCTCCGCCCTCGTTTAGAAGCTCAATATAGCGGTAGAGCGTTTTGAGATACAGGTTATGATAGTAGAAGCTCTTCGGTGCGACGTAGGTATCCAGCTCAGATCCCAGGAGCAGATCGTCTGTATAAAGATAAATCACTTCCTCAAACTGCGCCCGCGACTGCTTATCCAGCTTCTTCTGTTCCAGAAGCTTGGTGCACAGGTGCTCAAACTCAAAAACGTCCACGCCCCCAAGCTCAGGGTTCCACATATAAGCCCCGGGCTTTGTCAGAATGGCATCGGGCAGGCCAAGCCCGGCAAGATCCTTTCTAATGCGGCTCACCAAGGTTTTCAGCGCGCTTTCCAGATTCAGCCCTTCTTCGCCCATCCAGAGCATATCCATCAAGTTGCTGGCAAAAACCGGCTTATTATAATTTAAAATCAAGTATTGCAAGAGAGCGATTTTTTCTTTGAAGAACGAAGGCTTTCCAAAATATCTTTTCCATCTACAAAGATGCGGAATTCCCCAACATATAGATTTTTACGCGACCCGCCCTCATAGCACCCTCCTCTTCTAAGCAAAACCCTATTTTGTCCATCATAGCAGAATTGCCGGCTTTTTACAATCTAACAACAAGAAAAACCCCTGCAAATTGCAGGGGTTTTTGTTTTAGATTCTAAAGTTTAGATCAGGTTCAGCTCTTTGAGGATTGCGCGAGTTGTCTCGTCGTTCTCCATGGTGTCCTTATCAACGATGGCGGAACCGCTATCGATGAAGTCCGGAACATCCTCGCCCAGAGCAGCCTTGTAAGCCGTCATGGTGCCGGTGTAGCCCATGTTGAAGGGGTTCTGCGTGATAACAGCAGCAACCGTGCCGTCCTTGATGTAGTCAAGGGAAACAGGCGTGATGTCGATAGCGACAATCTTAACCTGGCCAATTCTGCCCGCTTCCTGCGTTGCAGAGATGGCGGGAGCCAGGTTGCTCTCGCAGCCGGTGATGAAGCCGCCGAAGTCCTTCTCAGCCGTCAGGGTGTCGCGAGCAAACGTGAGGTCTGCGTCAACAACGCTGTAGGTGAAGAACAGTTTGTAGCATTCCATGTCGGGGTAGTTCTCTTTGATGTACTCTTCAGCACCCCAGGAGCGCTGGCCGTTGGTGATAACGCCATCGTTCCAGTTGATCATTGCCCAGAGGCCTTTGCCGCCCATGGCTTCGCCCAGAGCTTCGCCAGCGAGCAGGCCCAGCTTGTGGTTATCCGAAGAAACCAGGCAGACCGGCCAGTCGGACTCAGCGGAGCAGTCGAACAGGACAACGGGGATACCCTTCTCTTCGCAACGGGGCATTACGCCACCAACAGAAGCAGAGTCCGCGGGAGCAACAGCGATACCGTCGACATCACGAGCGATAGCAGCCTCGATCATCTCGATCTGAGCCTGCAGGTTCGTGGAATCATCCGGGCCGTTGAAGCTAGCTTTAACGCCTTTCTCAGCCAGCTCGTCGATAGCCTTGTCCACGCCTCTCATAACGTCGGACCAGAAAGAGCCAGTGTAGGACTGCAGGATAACCGCGATCTCGCTGACCTCTTTGTCGCCGCCCTCAGACCTCTCGCCAGGCCCAACGATGGGGCTGTTTTCGGGCTCTTTGCTTGCATCGTTCCCGCCAGTGCAGGAGACGAACAGCATCGCAACGAGCAGCAGAGCGAATACGATGGAAATAGTCTTTTCATCTTTTCCTCCTATTTTATTACCGGTCATTACTTGCCGGAGATGATTATAGGCCAAGGAGTGATGCCCCCGGCCATATTTCTTTACAGAGTATATCAACCAAAAAAGCCTTTGTCCATACGATTTTTGGGGTTTATTTTTCAAAATCGTCATAATCATATGAAGTTTATGTCTCATTTCATGTAATAGTTTTTTCCTTTGCCCTTTTTCCCCGCTTTTTGTCGAGAGCTTAGTTTTTCAATTTGTTACAAAATACTTTATAAATTTTTCAAAGAAATTTTTTCCTTTTATATCGATACTTATTTATATGCAAAGAAATTTGCTTGGTTTTTTCTAGAATAAAATCACGAAACCTTACCTTTGCCTTATTACTGGCATTTTTTTGTCTTTGCCCTTCGCAAAAATAACGCAGAAATTTTTATTGTTTGTTTATTATGTAACCCGTCAAGTAACCTTTGCAGAATAGAATGAAGCCATAAAAGAGATATTTCTCCACAATGTGTTCAGCGAAAGGAATTGTGTCATGAATAATAAAGAGAAGAAAAACAATAAAAAGGTCATTCTGGCATGCTTATTAGCCCTGCTGCTATGCATCGGCACCACCACAGCCATGCTGTTGTCCAATTGGGGCGGCGAGCAGGTGCAGGCCCCCGGCGAAAGCGGCGAAGTGATTGAGGGCAACGATACTCCTCTTGCAAATGCGCCTGGCCAGGATCAGGAAAACATCGACGCCAACGAAATCCCCGGCGCGGCGCCTTCCCAGAGCGCATCGTCTACGGTAGCTGCTGTTGCTACTCCAACCAGAGCTCCGGCACAGAATGTAGCTGCTCCGGCAGAGCCCAGCGTTGCTCCAGTAGCGCCGAGCGAGGAGCCTGCTCCTTCTGTAGAGCCGAGCGAAGACCCTGCTCCTTCTGTAGAGCCGAGCGAAGACCCTGCTTCTTCTGTAGAGCCGAGCGAAGAGCCTGCTCCTTCCGTGGAACCGAGCGAGGAGCCCAAGCTCTCCAACACACAGCAGACCTATAAGGACGCCAAAGAACTGGCCGACAAAATGAACGCTTGCACCTCTTACGATGAAAGAGAGAGCTGCTCGGCGTGACAGGCGCGGCCGGCAACGACCAGATGAGAGATTACATGAAAGACCATACCGGTATTCTAGCCCTGGAATCCTCTGTATCTGAGAACATGATTACGGCGCCCAGCAGCCAGCTTTATATCCAGACCTACTTTGTCCCGAACAGCAACGCTAGCGTCTACTTCCCGATTCTGTACGCTTCTAAGAACTCTGGGGTAAACGAGGGCAACCGTTGGGAAGCATCCCTGGTCTACAACCAGGAGGACGGCAACTGGTATGAGTATGTTGTGACGAACAAGTACAACGGAAAACTCGAGACTTTCAAAGTGACGGAATACGGCAAGGGCAACACCACTTGGGAAGACATCAAATCCGACCTCGCAAACACCGACCGTTGGGCGGTTGTCTCCGGCAAGAAAGAGGAGCCCCTCCCCCAGGTTGAGGCGACAAACACTCTGCCCAGCGCCGAGCCGGCTCCCATCGCAGAGCCCGAGGTTTCCACAGAGCCCATCGTGGAGCCGGAAGTTTCCGCAGAGCCCAGCCCGGAAGTCGTTCCTTCCCAGGAGCCCGTTGAAGAAATCGAAACGCCCGACGCAGTCGAGCCCATCGCAGAATAAGAACTATAAAAGAGAGCGGAATATCCGCTCTCTTTTTTTGTATTAAAAATCCCGGGCAATACTTTCGCACTACCCGGGCTGGTGTTGATGCGGCCAGAACGATAGCTTTTGCTATCGCGCGTTCTGCACCCTTTAAAAAGGCTATTTCCATCTGCGCTTTTTCTATAGCTATACTATAGCACCGCTTTTCTGTCAATGCTACCGCTAAATCAACCCAAAAGGTGCACAAATCCGAACTAATTGTTTTGCCGAAAGCTGCTGGGGTGCTTCCATAGTGCTTTCGGAAAACCCTGCTGAAATATTTTTGGCTGGAAATGCCCACCATGCGCGAAATTTCCTCCACCGTTTTATCCGTCGTGAGCAGCAACCGCTTGGCCTCTTCCATACGCAGAAAACTCAAAAACTGAACAGGCGAACATCCCACGCGTTTTTAAGCACTCGATATGCATAGGATTCGCTCACATGCATAGCCTCTGCGACTTTCCGTACGGAAATATCTTCCTTAAAATTCGCCTTGATATATTGCTCGATCCGCACGCCCATCTGCGGCCTCTTAACTCCCATTTTAAGCACAATATTCAAGAGCAGCGCTTTAATATAGTGCGCTAGCAAAGGTTCGCTGCAATTCTCATCGGAAAATTCCTGATAGATATTGCTGAACAGCCAGAGCAGCTGCCCATCCTTATCTGTAATGCGCGTCATCTCGGGCAGAGTAAAATCCGCATCCAACTCCAGGCAGTAAAAGCCTTGGTGTTGTGTGCGATCTAGAAACTCCTCATGATATACCCCTGCGGGATACGCCACAACGTCATATGCCGAGACGCCAATGCGCTGTTCCGACGCCTCTATGGATGCGCCCCCGCTCACCAGCAGATAGAGCAGCTCGATGCCCTCGTGCTTATGGCGCACGGTGATCAATCCTTGCCTTCGTCCCCATCCCGCGCAACGCGAACAAGACGGATATTGCTCCGCTCGATTTGTACTGCAAGATCGTGATACAAGAAAGCTCCCCCCTTTCCCATTCACCTTGTGCGCTAATATAATGTTATCTTCTGGTGTCTATTTTAACCATACCAGATTTTGCTTCCGGGTACAATGTTTTTCGAGATATACCCATGAAAAAGCAGGGAACAAGCAAAAAAAAGCAGAATCTTACACTAAGAATGACGGAGGAAAACCCTATGACTCAGATTTGGGCACATCGCGGCGCCAGCGCCTATGCGCCGGAAAATACCATAGAAGCGTTTGAGCTTGCTCTGGAAATGGGTGCGGACGGCGTTGAGCTGGATATTCAGCTCTCCGCCGACGATGAGCTCATGGTGCTGCACGACGACACCATCGACCGCACTTCTTCGGGCACGGGTAAAATTTCAGATATGACCACCTGGCAGCTTAAAGAGCTGGATTTTTCTTGCGGCATGCAAAAATACGCCGGTGCGCGCATCCCCACGCTAAGAGAAGTATATGCGCTGCTCGCAGGTACAAATATGCTCATCAATGTGGAGTTAAAATCCGAAGAGGCGGATTACCGCAAACTCTGCAAAAAGGCCATTGCTCTGGAGCGTGAGATGGGCATGGAAGGGCGCATTTTATATTCTTCTTTCAACCACTATGCCCTGCTTGCCATCCGGGAGGAAGATCCTCTGGCGAAAATTGGCCTGCTCTATGAATGTGTGATGATCAACCCTCAGCTTTACGCCAAGCGCGTCGGCGCAGACGCAATCCATCCTTCGCGCTATACACTGTTGGTTCCCGGAGTGGTTCGCCGGTGCCATCGCGCGGGCATTCGCGTGCACACCTGGACAGTGGACGACCCTATCTCCATTCGCTCTATGCTGGACAAAGGGGTGGACGCCATCATCACCAACAAGCCGGACGTCGCCCGGGATATCTTGCTAAAAAAAGAGGCGGAAAACTCCCGCGCTTAAGCGAAATAAAAAGGCCAGGTGCAAAACACCTGGCTTTTTTATCTATTTCATCTCACCAGACACGATCTTCGAATACTCTATCAGGTACTCCCGCGCCTCTTTTGCCGAGGAAAATTCCCTCTCTCCTCCAGCAATATAGCGCGCCGCTTCATTCCATTCTGTAGCATTTGCCAAATCCGGCGGCGTTTTTCCAAAGCTTTTTCCAGCTCACCGCCCATTCCGGGGCGTGTAAATCCGATAAATAGGCGCAGCCGGCCTTCGCCGCCAACAATTCTAATAGTTTTTTCTCTTCATGAAAAACAGTTCCCACTTCTTCTGTTCCCCCTGTTCTGCTGTAGCGCTCCGGTTCGTTTGGTAAATATAGCAGACTTTTTTGACCAATATCTAATTTGATAGATATAGGATATTTTATCGCTCAAAATCCGCATTTTGCATGCAAAACGCGGTAATTATTCAAAATACGCTATTTATTTCCATTATAAAATATGCGGTCAAAAAGTCTACCTATTTTGCTATATTGGCATACACTTAGATTGCCTCGCCCACTTAAAAAGGTATTGTGCGCGACTTTTAGCCGCTTGGCCGCCTGCCTCCCGCTGATTTTCCCCTGTATATAGAGCGCTTGGAGAGAAAAGAATTCCTCCGGCACCGGCTTGGGCGGCCGCCCAAATTGCACGCCGCGCATTCTGGCTGCGGCTATGCCTTCGGCTTGACGCTGACGGATGTTTTCCCGCTCAGTCTGGGCGACATAGGAGAGCAGCTGCAAGACGATATCCGCGATGAGCGTCCCCGTCAGATCTCTGCCTTTCCGGGTATCTAGAAGCGGCATATCCAGCACGACAACATCCGACTCCCGCTCTTTTTGTGATCAGGCGCCATTGCTCTAAAATTTCCTCGTAATTTCTGCCCAAGCGGTCGATGCTTTTTATCACTAGGATATCCCCCGGTTTTAGTTTGCGCACCAATTTTCGGTACTGCGGCCGGTTAAAATCTTTGCCCGAAAGCTTATCCAAGAAGATATTGTGCTGGGGCACCTGATATTCCGCTAGGGCGATCAGCTGGCGATCTTCATTTTGATCTTTGCTGGAAACACGCGCATAACCATAAATATTCACTCTTTTCTCCTCCTGTGACATTTTACTTCTAGGATCTCACAGTTGGTATTTTTTGGGTACAGGTAAATTTTGGTAATTACTATAACAAAAAGAACGGCAGCTAGGCTGCCGCTCTTTTTATTTATCTTTGCGGAAAGCGAATCACAACTTGCGTTCCTTTATCCACCTGGCTTGATAGCTCTATCTTGGCATCGTGATACAGCGCGCCATGCTTGACGATAGAAAGCCCAAGCCCGGTTCCCCCGTCTCCTTGGAGTGGCTTTTATCCACCCGGTAAAACCGCTCGAACACCTTTTCCTGGTGCTCTGGCGGGATGCCGATGCCCGTATCGCTGACGCGCAGCACCGCTTCGCCCTCTTCGCTGCCCACAGTCACCTGGACTGTGCCCCCGGGGCGGTTATATTTGATGGCGTTATCGCAGAGATTGTAGATCATCTCCTCCAAAATCTGTTGCACGCCCTGCACGCATACCGGCTGGCCAGAGACGAAAACGCCCACGCCACCTTCCGCCGCGCTGGGCAGCAGCCGCTGGCAGACCTGTTGGCTTAGCCCCAGCAGATCTACGTTCTTCTTGTTTGGCAGCGCGCTGCCCTCATCCAGCCTGGAAAGCTTGATGATATCCTCAATCAGCGCGATGAGCCGGGCGGATTCTTCGTAAATTCTGCTGGAAAATTCCTGCATATCCGCCTCTTTGCCAAGCCGTTTTTCATGATCTCCGCATAGCCGGAAATGGAGGTCAGCGGGGTTTTGAGTTCGTGGGAGACATTGGCCGTAAATTCCCGGCGCATGGTCTCTGCATTATGCCGATCCGTGATATCCAGCACCAACAGTACGACACCCGTCACAGCTTTTTTGGAATTGCGCACAGGGTTTGCCAGCAGCTGGTAGGTTTGCGCGCCAAGCTGCATCGTCGACTCCGCAGGATATCCTTCGGAGGCTCGCTGCACTGCGGCTTGCAGCGTAAGACTGCGAGAAAGCGCCAGCACGTTTTGGCCCACCGGCTCTCCCTCTACCCGAAACGCCGCTTTCGCGCTATGGTTTAGCTGCACGATGACGCTCTTGGTATTGAACACCACAAGCCCTTCGCTCATGTTATCGATAATGGCGTTAAATTCCTGTTGTTTACGGGAAAGCTCCCGCATTTGCCGATCGATTTGGTCGCTCTGCCGGGATAGCCGCAGCAAGAGCGGCGCCACTTCATCGTATACCTTATTCTTTTCCGGATCTTCCAGGTTAAGATCGTTTAACGGCTGCACAATGCTTTTTGTCATGCGGTTTGCCAAGAACGCCGCTACAAAAGCGTCAGCGCAATGACGATGAGCATCATGCCCGTCATGCCAAAGAGCAGGCCGAATACGCTGCGCTGCGTGCTGCCCAGGCGCAAAATCGTGCCGTCTTCCAGGCGTACGGCATAGTAGAACGTCTTTTCCTCGATCGTTTCCGAGGAGCGCATGCTCTTTGCCTTGCCCGCCTGCAACGCCTCTGCAATTTCCGGGCGATCCAGATGGTTTTCCATCTCGCTGGCCTTAGATTTGCTGTCGTAGAGCACTGTGCCATCCGGAGCGACAAACGTCAGACGGGGTTGATCCCCGCCGGAAGGTATTTTTTCGAGATAGGAAAGGTCATCGTCATAGCGATCTCAGCGCCGCCAGCAGATAGGCCGCCTCATTTTCCAGCGCCTGCCAAGTGCGGTTGGACAGGAACTGGTAGATGACGCCTAAAATGAGCGTGGTGCACAGCAGCACCGCCACCAGCGTAACCCCCAGCATATTGCGGAAAATTTTCTTTTTCATGCTTATTCTCCCATGCAATACCCGACGCCCCGCACGGTTTTAACGGCGGCGCCGTATTCCCCGAGCTTTTGCCGCAAGGTCTGCACATGCACATCCACCGTGCGCGTGCTGATATAATCCTCCGTTTCTTTCATGGAAGGATTGGAAAAAATCTTCTCCGTGGAATCAAACTCCACCAGTCTTCCCAGCATGAAAAAACCGGTCAGGTCGGAAACGCGGGTGGCCTGCTGCATGTTGTGGGTAACCACGATGATGGTGAACTCCTCCTTGAGCCGGTGCATCAGCTCTTCCACCCGCACCGTGGCAATGGGGTCCAGGGCGGAACAAGGTTCGTCCATCAGCAGGATGCGAGGCTTCACGGCAATGACAACAGGCCGAACAAGCCGTATACAATGGAAGGAATTCCAGAAAGCGTCTCGGCTGTGATGCGCACCAGCCCCACCAGCTTGTTGCCGCGCTTTGCGTATTCCACCAGATAGATGGCCGCAAAATGCCCAGCGGCGCCGCGATGAGCAGCGAGAGCAGCGTCATGAGCAGCGTATTTATAAGCGCCGGCATGAGGGAGACGTTTTCTGAATTATATTCCCAGGAAAACAGCTCGGGAGTCAGGTGCGGAACGCCTTTATGAGGATATAGCCCACGATGAACAGCAGCACTGCCGCGGTGATGCCCATACATATCCGCACCGCCCAGCGCAGCAAAATGCTGAAACCCGGCCGTGGACCTTCTTGCGCTTTTTTCAGCCCTCCGCTCTTCCGCGCGTTTTTGCGCTCCGCCTTCAGGCGCGCCTTCTCTTCTTTTTATCATCATTTCGCCTCCCTCCTTTTGAGCAGGGAAAACAACAGGTTGATGAGCAGGATAAAGACGAAGAGCACGACGCCGGTGGCGATCAGCGCCTCGCGGTGCAGGTCGGCGGCATAGCCCATCTCGATGACGATGTTGGACGTCATCGTGCGTACGCCTTTTTTAGGAGGTCTACCGGCACCCGAGGCTGGTTGCCCGCCACCATGATGACGGCCATCGTCTCGCCAATTGCCCGGCCCACGCCCAGCACAATGCTGGCCATGATGCCAGATTTCGCCGCAGGCACGATTGTTTTAAAACGCTGCGCTCATGCCTGGCTCCCAGCGCCAGCGCACCTTCATAATAGCTTTCCGGTACCGCCCGAATGGCGGCTTCGCTCACCGTGATGATGGTGGGCAGAATCATGATACCCAGCAGCAGAGAGGCTGTGAGAATGCTATTGCCTGTGCCCCCAATGCCATCCCGCACCAACGGCACCATGACGACCAACCCAAAAAAGCCATACACCACCGAGGGAATGCCCGCGAGCAAATCCACCGCCGGAGATAAAATGCGGTGCAGCCGGGGCGGGCAGAATTTCGCAAGATAAATCGCCGTGAGCAGCCCAATGGGCACGCCGAAGATCAGCGCCCCAGCCGTGACATAGATGCTGCCCAGAATCATCGGGAAGATGCCGTAGATATCCCCCGCCGGCCGCCAGGTTTTTCCCGAGAGGAAATCCCAAACGCCGATCTCTCCCATGGCCGGCAGGCCGTTGGCGAACAGTAACACGCAGATGAGCAATACCGCCAATATGCTAACACACGCTGCTGTTAAAAAGACGATTTTTGCTGTATTCTCTTTTAGATTTTTTTCTTTTCATCGTATCCTCTTTTTGACAGGCAAAAGGATTGTAGCCCGGTTTCCCGCGCCGCAACCCCTGCTCCAAGCCGCCTATCCCCGCCTTAGTTTGCAAGGTCCGCCCAGCTGAGATACTCGCCTGTGAAGATGTTTTTACGTCCTCTTTTGCAATATCCGTACGTGTATTCTCTTTGTTCACGACCACCGCGATGCCGTCCATGGCGATGACTGTCGCATTGAGGCTCTCGAGCTCGCTGTCTTTGAGCTCACGGGAGGCCATGCCGATATCGCAGATGCCATCTTTTGCGGAGGACATGCCCGTGGAGGAGTCGCTCTGCTGAATCTCAATCTGCGCATCCGGATTCAGTTCCAGATGAGCTTCTTTAAGCTTTTCCATCACCGGGGTGACGGAGGAGGAACCGGCCACTACGATTTTGCCCGCGGGTTTGCTGCCGGCGTATGCTTTCGCATCGTCCACAGAGGCGATATAGCCGCTTTTCTCCACAACCGCCTGGCCTTCTTTGCTCAGGATGAAGTCGATAAAGTCCTGCGCGGTTTCGGAGATGCCGTCTTTATTGGTTGCGATATTAAAGGGCCGGGCGATTTTATAGGAGCCATCTTTGATGTTTGCCACCGTGGCCTCCACGCCGTCTACCTTGAGCGCCTTCACCGTATCGTTTAGCGAGCCGAGCGAGATATAGCCGATGGCGTAGGGGTTGCCCGCTACCGTCGTCATCACCACGCTGGTGCTGTTTGCAATCGTGGCTTCCAGCGTCGTCATATCCACTTTATTGCCGTTCGCATCCTTCTCTTCCACGCCGAACAGCTCTACGAACGCGCCCCGGGTGCCCGAGCCATCTTCCCGGGAGACGACCATAATATCGTTGTCTGCTTCAAAGCTATCTTTGCCCGCATCGGGATTCGAGCTCGCCGCGCCATAGCTTTGCTCCGGCTCCTTGCCCTGATCCTTTGCGCAGCCTACAAACGCTGCCATCATGAGCAGCCCTGCCATCATCAAACTAATTATTTTTTTCATTCTTATTACCTCCGTTTTTCTGTTTTCAGCATAACGCAGCACTGTAAAACAAGAATATGGACAAAATCAAATCTATGTAAAACATTTTCTTCCTTAATAAGTTTCCCCGCCAAGCGCGTTTCCATACTTTTATAGGAAGCCGCTTTGCCTTTTTCCCCGGGCTCTGGTATACTTTTAACTATCTTAAAAAGGAGCGAACTTTTTTCAAATGATTCGAGAACTTCAGCAAGGCGACAAAGAAATTTTTCTGGAAATGTGCAAAAAATTCTATACCTCTCCGGCAGTGCTGCACACAATTCCCTCTCTTATATGGAAGAGACTTTCCGGCAGGTGACAAGCGGCTCTCCCTATGCCAACGGCTATCTGCTCACGCATGAGGGGCGTGCCGGCGGGCTATTTGCTCACAAGCACAACCTATTCCAACGAGGTGGGCGGGCTGGTGCTCTGGCTGGAGGAGCTTTATCTGGACGAGGCGTTTCGCGGCCACGGCCTGGGCGGCGAAGCCATGGAGTATGCGCGCAAAAACTGCCCTCCGGGCGTCAAGCGGCTGCGCCTGGAGGTTGCGGAAGGCAATAAGGCCATTCACCTCTACGAGCGCAAAGGCTATGAGAAGCTGGACTATATCCAGATGGTGCAGGATTTCTAAAAAAAGGGCGCAAACGCGCCTCTTTTTTTTATATCTTTATAAATTTCGATAAAATTTACTGATTACTCCTTGTATTAAGCTGCAAAATATGGTAATTATGAAAGTATAGAAAATGCAAAGGAGAAACAATATGGCAAATATCATCATAGCGCCCGGCAAGTATGTCCAGGGCAGAGGCGAGCTCGGAAAACTCGGGACGTATCTTTCCCCTCTCGGCAAAAAAGCATTCCTCATCGTGAGCGCTTCGGGCAAAAAGCGCGTGGAGGGCCCGATTGAAGCGAGCTTACAGGGCCAGGAGTGTTCTGCGCACTATTCGATTTTTAACGGCGAGTGCAGCAAGAGCGAGATTGAGCGTCTGTTAGAGAAGTGCAGGCGGAGGGCTGCGACGTCATCGTGGGTGTGGGCGGCGGCAAGATTTTGGATACCGCCAAGGCTGTGGCGTATTATGCGAAGCTGCCCGTGGCGATTGTTCCCACCATCGCCTCTACAGACGCGCCTTGCAGCGCGCTTTCCGTCATCTATACAGATACCGGCGCGTTTAGCGAGTACCTCTTTTGCCCTCGAACCCCAACCTGGTGCTCATGGATACAGACGTCGTCGCGGCGGCTCCCGCTCGGCTGCTCATCTCCGGCATGGGCGACGCTCTGGCAACGTATTTTGAGGCTCGGGCGACAAAGCATCGGGCAGCGGCACCTGCGCTGGCGGCCAAGTAACCGTCGCGGCCATGGGGCTTGCAAAGCTCTGCTACGATACGCTGCTTTCCGACGGCCTCAAGGCTGCGCTGGCAGTGGAGCAGAAGGTCTGCACCAAGGCAGTGGAAAATATCATCGAGGCGAACACGTTCTTAAGCGGCATTGGCTTTGAAAGCGGCGGCCTGGCCGGCGCACACGCCATCCACAACGGCTTCACCGTTTTGCCCCAGTGCCACGAGTATTACCACGGCGAGAAGGTCGCCTTCGGAACGCTGGTACAGCTGATGCTGGAAGACGCCCCCACGGAAGAGATTGCCGAAGTGGTGGACTTCTGCCAAACTGTCGGCCTGCCCACCACTCTAGCAGAGATTGGCCTGGCGGACGTCTCCCGGGAGGAGATTCGCAAGGTGGCCGAGGCGGCCAGCGCGCCCGGAGAAAGCATCCACAACATGCCCTTCCCGGTGGACGCGGACAAGGTATACGCAGCGATTCTCGCGGCAGACGCGCTTGGGCGTTTCTATGGCGGAGAAGAGACCTGCGAGTGTGGCTGCTGCCACGAATAAAAAGCAACAAAAAAAGGAGCCTAGGCTCCTTTTTTTTATTTCCTCTAAATGAGCGCCAGGCTGCGCAAGAGAAAAATCCATCCTGTGATCGTCACTGCGGAAAACAGCACGGTATAGACGATGATGCCCGAGGAAAGCTCCCCATCGTTATTTAAAGTCACGCTCATAATATAGGAGGCCGCCGCCGTGGGCGAGGCGAGCATGATGAGCATGGCCATCAGGCGCTCTCCCGGAAGCCGAGCCAAATGGCCACGGGCAGAAACACCGCCGCCTGGCCGATAAGCTTTAAAAACGTCGCCCCAAGCGCGGGCTTTAGGCAGCGCTTCGCGCCATCGAACCGGAAGCTCGCGCCAATGGCCAACAGCGCCAGCGGCGTTGCGATATTGCTGACGCTTTTGAGCGAGGTTGTAATCATCTGAGGGAATTTGATATCCAAAAGAGCAAAGGGCAGCCCGAGCAAAATACCCCAAAGGATGGGGTTTTTCAACACGCCCAGCAGCGCCTTCCTCACCCCAGGCGCAGCGCCATCGCCCTCCCTCTTGCCCTCCACCATCAGGATGATCACGGCCATGATGTTATAGAGCGGAGCCGCCGCCAGAATCATGATCGGCGCATAGGAGGCGTTGCCATAAATATTTTGCATGAGCGCCACTCCCAGCAGCGCCGCGCTGCCCCGGTAAGAGCCCCTGCACAAAGCTACCTATCATGCTTTTTATCTTTCATAAACAAGTGCGCCCCGCCCCAGATGAGCAAGATGCAAGCAATCGTCGCCAAAAACCAAAGGCCAGAAACGGCAGATCCAGCAAAGAGGCGGCATCCATCTGGGCGATTTCAAAAACAGCATCACGGGCAGCGTCACCGAATAGGTCAGCTTGTTTGCGACCTCCACAAATCCAGCATTCAGCATTTTTGCGCGCCCCAGCGCCCAGCCAAGCACAATCACAAGAAAGACCGGAATCGTCGCGTTCAGGCTATAAATAAAGTTATCCAGCATGTCAAAGCCTCTCAATTTTTTGGGATGATATTTATTATACCATATCCTCCGCCTCCGCGCCGCAATTTTTCTTACATTGAATTCCCCTCCCTCTATATTACAATAGACGAAAGGGAGGGGCGTATGAACATCCTGATTGTGGACGATGAAAAAGAGATCGCAGATCTGCTCCAGCTCTATTTGGAGGGCGGCGACTTTCACACCTTTGCTGCGGCTCCGTGGGCGAAGCGCGCGCCGTGCTGGGCAGAGAATCCATCGACCTGGCGCTGCTAGACGTCATGCTGCCGGACGGCGACGGTTTTTCCTTCTGCCGCGAAATTCGGGAGCGCCATACGTTTCCCATTCTCATGCTCACCGCAAAGGTAGAGGATCGAGACAAAATATCCGGCTTGGCCTTTGGCGCGGACGACTATATCACAAAACCCTTCAACCCGCTGGAAGTTGTCGCCCGGGTGAAAGCGCAGCTGCGCCGATACCGCAGTTATGGCGCCGCGCCGGAAAAGGAAGCGACGCTTTTATTGGCGCTCTTAGCATCAGCAAGCAGAGCCACACCTGCACGCACAACGGCAAAGCGCTATCTCTCACGCCCATCGAGTTCGATATTTTGTGGACGCTCTGCCAGAACCGGGGCAGCGTCGTCTCTTCGGAGGAGCTGTTCGAGCAGGTTTGGGGCGAAAAATATCTGGAGAGCAACAACACCGTCATGGTGCATATCCGAAGGCTGCGGGAAAAGCTCGGGGAGCCGCCCAGAAACCCAAAAATTATTAAAACCGTATGGGGCGTGGGGTATAAAATTGATGAGAGATAGAAAAACAGGAAAATTGATAAAAGGCTTCGTGGAGACGTCTACCGCCGGCTTTTTGTGCGCCTTGCCGTTTATTCCGCGCTTTATTGGGGGCTGTTTTTCCTTATAAACACCCTGTCATCCACACAGTTTTACCAAATTTCCGAAGCGGTTTGGCAGTTTATGAGCGCGCTGGTATTCATGCAGTTCGACCCGCTCATCGCCTTTTGGATCGTCTATTTTACAGGGTTTTTCCTGATCGCCTTTTTTTCGCTGCGCAGGCTGCTCTCCCAGATGGGGCTGCTGGCCTCCTCCATCGATCTGCTGACGGACGAACAGGCGCCTCTGCCCCCATTCCCAGACGACATGCGGGAAGTAGAGGCGCGGCTTGAAAAGACGCGACAGGCGCTCTTCTTAAGCCGCAGGCTGGCCGCCGAGGCGGAACAGCGCAAGAACGACTTGGTTGTTTACCTGGCGCACGACCTAAAAACCCCGCTCACCTCTGTCATCGGCTATCTTTCTCTTTTAGAGGAAGCGCCGGATATGCCCCCCGGCCCAGCGGGCAAAATACACTGGGATTGCGCTGAAAAAAGCCTATCGATTGGAAGATCTCGTGAACGAGTTTTTTGATATCACCCGCTTTAACCTCACAACCCTGGAATTAGAGCGCGGAAAAGTCAACCTTTCCCTGCTGTTAGGCCAGCTGGCCGACGAATTCTACCCCGTGTTTTTGAGCGCAACCTCTCCTGCGAGACAGAAATTGCCCCGGGCATTTTTCTGCTGGCGGATGCGGATAAGCTCTCCCGGGTTTTTGACAACCTGCTGCGCAACGCCCTCTCCTACAGCGATCCCAACACAGCCATCCGCCTGCGCGCATACGCGGAGGGGCGCGCAGGCGCATGCTTGTGCGCAATTTTGGCCCGGAAATTTCGCCCCAAAACCTCGAGCGCATTTTTGAAAAGTTCTTCCGCGCGGATTCCTCCCGGGGCACAAAACCGGCGGCGGGGCTGGGATTGGCCATCGCAAACCAAATCGTGCTTTTGCACGGCGGCAGCATCACCGCCGCCAGCAGCCCGGCCTATACTGAATTTCACGTCACGCTTCCGCTGGCAGCAGCGCAATCGTAAGAAAACCGTAAGATCTCCGTTTTAAAATATTCCGATAAAAAGCCTCCTTTCCGGTAGACTAAACCTACGCAAAGGAGGCTTTTATGTCGCAAACTTTTTCGCTAAGCAAAGAAACTTCCCTATCCCTCAAGGGCATCTTTTGCATCGGCATTGTGCTGCATCACCTCGCCCAGCGCACAAGCATCGGCTTTTTGCAGCCACTGTGCTCTGCCGGCACCTTTCTTGTGGCGGGCTTCTTTTTTCTTTCGGGCTATGGGCTGATGGCGCAACTGCAAGAAAAAAGGCAGCGGCTACCTCGCCGGGTTTTCCCGGCGGCAAATCGGCAAAGTCGCCCTGCCCTATGCGCTCGTCACGATTTTTTATGCGCTGTGTTTTTGCCGCGGGCATGGGCAGCGCGCCTCTTTCTATCCTCCATTCGCTCTTCTCGGGGGATCCTTTCGTTCCCTTTTCCTGGTATGCCTTGGCCATTATGCTTTTTATGCGGCGTTTGCCCTATGCTTTTCCCGCACGGACAGCCCGGCTGCGGGATTTTCCGCTTTTTTTACTCTTCCTGTCAGGATATACGCTGCTCTGCCTGGCGCTGGGCTTTGAGAGTGGTGGTATCTTTCCTGCCCGGGTTTTCTTTTGGGCATGCTCTTTTTCGGCCGTTCCGGAACCAGGTTCTGCTTTTCTCCTTGGCGGGCTTGCCCATGCTCTGCGCCGCCCTTTGGCTGCTTCGCCAAAACGCCGCAGCCGCGCTGCTGGCCAAAATTTCCGGCATTTGCGCGGTGACCGCGCTGCTTTTTCTGCCTATTTTCCTATTTCCCCTAAATAAAAAAAGCGCCCGCTGGCTAGGGGAACGCTCTTTGTACTTCTATCTGCTGCAAAAGGGCTGCCTATGGCGCTACTGCACAGCAGCTGGCTCTCTTTGCGCGACGACTATCTCTATGCCGCCCTGTGCATCCTCTGCACACTGCTCTTAACCGCCTTGGCACAGGGCATTTCCTGCCTGCCAGGCCGGCTCGCCGCGCTTTTTACCGCCCGCCGGCGTAGGCTGCCAGAACCTCCTGCACAAAACTGATCGCCGGCTCTTCCTTCGCGCCTACGCCCGTTTCTCGGTATACGATGGGCATTCCCGCCTTAGCCGCCATGCGGTTGAGCCCAGAGCCATTCGCCAGCACCAGCTCGTGCGCCTCTAAAATCGCATTATCCAGCTCCTTCATCACGCTGCGATAGAGCGCCTCTTCTGTCTGCTCCTTTGGGATACGCCAGCCGCGCCAATTCCTTGTCGTAGACGGCGTGGGTATAATCCATAAAAGCCCGGGCGCAGGAAAGCAGGAAGGCTACCGCCTCCTCATCCCCCTCATATGCCCGCAAGAGTTCCTGAAATTTTGCCAAACCAAGCATCTTCTTCTCCTTTGCTATTAGGGTACTTCGCCAGCGCTAGCCATTTTCCTTGTTCTTGGCATGAACGGCGCTCAAAATCTCCTCCGCCGCCACTCTTGGAGAAATATCACTCACCTCAATTTTTTGCGTATTCATGCGGGCAAAGACCGGATAGCGCCCAAGCTGCGCCGGACGACATCTCTCTGCCGCCGGCCCTGTGCGATATCCCGCTCCAACCGCGCCATCAGCGCCTTTTTCCAAAAAGAAGCGTAAAGCGATGCACCCAGCAGCGCTGCTGCATCCGCCCTAAAATCTCTGCAAAATCTTCTCTTCCGAATCACCCAACAGAGCAGCACGCTCTCATAGTCCGGGCAGGCGAGATAGGCATCTGCCAAAAAGGCGATGTTTCTAAGCACCATTTCCTTTGCCGCTTCTCCCAAGTCTGCCCGCCATGTCCAGCAAGCATCTCCTTCAATAAAGCCACACTTGGGCAGCAATTCTTTTAGCTCCGCACAGACTGTGCTTTTCCCCGCACCCATCGTGCCGTTTAAAATGATGAAATCCTTCATAATAACTCCCTCAGCTTCTCCACCTGCGCCCTCCTCCGCCTCCGGCGTATTTTTCGAGCGGGAAGGGATTCCCATCTGCTCATACTTGGGAAGGCAGAGCTTGCGGAAGGGCAGCAGTTCAATTTTTTGAGATTGGAAAATTTTTTCGCGTACGCCCCCAGCGCGGCGATATGCGACTGCCCATCCGTCAGGCCGGGCACAACCACATGCCGCACCCAGAGCGGCACGCCCATGCGCTCTGTCAGCCGCAAAACTCCTCCACCTGCGCAAAGCTGCCCCGCAATATTTCCGGTACGCCTCCTCGGATAAAAACTTTACATCCACCATGGCGAGGCTCGTATAGGTAAGGACATCTTCCGCGCCGGCATTCCCTCCCGCGCAGGAGGTATCCAGCGCCGTATGCACGCCCTTCTCCCGCAGTAGCCGGAATACTTCGGCGCAAAACGCGCTCTGCATCATGGGTTCTCCGCCGGAAATCGTCACTCCGCCGCCCGCCTTCCAGTAGGGCGCAAAGCGCATCGCCTTCTCCACGACCTGCTCTGGCGAATATTGCTCCCCCGCCGGCAAAATCCCAGGTATCCGGGTTGTGGCAATAGGCGCAGCGCATCGGGCAGCCCTGCATAAACACCACAAACCGCAGCCCCGGCCCATCTACCGCGCCCATGGATTCAAAAGAGTGAATGTTTCCCAGCAACTTTTTGCATGTTCTTCCCTTTCTTAAAGCCCCAGGCAATCGCCCGGGGCTCTTTTTTCTAAACCGCCGTATGGAAAGTTCTGTTGATGACTTCCAGCTGCTGCTCCCGGGAGAGCCGCACAAAGTTCACCGCATAGCCCGAGACCCGAATGGTCAGCGTCGGGTATTCCTCCGGGTGGTCGTAGGCATCCATCAGCGTCTCCCGGTTGAGGACGTTGATATTCACGTGGTGCGCGCCCTGGGCGAAGTAGCCATCCAGCATGGATACCAGGTTCTGCACCTGCTCGCCTGCGCTCTTCCCAAGCGCCGCGGGCACGATGGAAAACGTGTTGGAGATGCCATCCCGGCAGATATCGTAGCGCAGCTTGGCCACAGAGTTAAGTGCGGCCAGCGCGCCGTGCTTCTCCCGCCCGGCCATGGGGTTCGCCCCCGGGGCAAAGGGTTCGCCGGCCTTTCTGCCGTCCGGCGTGGAACCGGTCTTCTTGCCGTACATCACGTTAGACGTGATGGTCAGAATCGAGAGCGTATGCTCCGCATCCCGGTAGCAGGGGTTCTTTTTCAGCTCCTGATAGAATTTTTCCACCTGCTCTGCGGCGATGCTATCCACCCGGTCGTCGTCGTTGCCAAAAGCCGGGTAGCTGCCCTCTATCTCAAAATCGCTGATGAGCCCGGTTGCCTCATCCCGGATGCACTTCACCCGGGCGTATTTGATGGCGGAAAGCGAATCCGCCACTACGCTCAGCCCGGCGATGCCAAAGGCCATAAACCGGTGCACCTTGCTGTCGTGCAGCGCCATCTGGCTGCTCTCGTAGGCGTATTTATCGTGCATATAATGGATGATGTTCATGGCGCTGACGTATGTTTTTGCCAGCCAAGGGCGGTAGAAATCCATCAGTTCCAGCACTTTATCATACTCCAGGTATTCCCCGGCATATGGCGCGTGCACCGGGCCGACCTGCTCGTTCTTCTTCTCATCCCGGCCGCCGTTTAAGCTCATGAGCAGCAGCTTTGCCAGGTTTGCGCGCGCGCCGAAAAACTGCATCTGCTTGCCGACCTTCATCGCGGAGACGCAGCAGGCAATCGCGTAATCGTCGCCGAACTTCGGGCGCATGAGGTCGTCGTTTTCATACTGGATCGCATCCGTATCGCAGGAGACCTTGGCCGCATATTTCTTCCAGTTTTCCGGCAGCGCCTCGCTCCAAAGCACTGTGAGATTGGGCTCGGGCGCAGGGCCTAGGTTATAGAGCGTGTGCAGCATGCGAAAACAGCTCTTGGTGACCAGCGGCCGCCCATCTTCCCCCATGCCCCCTACGGCCTCGGTGATCCACATCGGGTCTCCGCCGAACAGCGTATTGTAATCCGGCGTGCGCAAGTGCCGCGCCAGCCGCAGCTTCAGGACGAAATCGTCCATCAACTCCTGCGCCTGTTCTTCGCCAAGCGCCCCCTTCCGCAAGATCCCGCTCAAAATAGATATCTAAAACTGTCGCCACACGCCCCAGGCTCATGGCCGCGCCGTTCTGCTCTTTAATGGAGGCCAGGTAGCCAAAATATAGCCACTGCACCGCTTCCCGAGCGTTTTCCGCCGGGCGGGAGATATCGTAGCCATATTCCGCCGCCATCTTCTTCATATCCCGCAGCGCGTAAATCTGGTCGTTTATCTCCTCCAAATCCCGGATCTGCTCGCCCAGCAGCGTTTTTTTGCCCAGGGCAAGGTGATCTTTCTTTTTCTCCTCGATGAGCCTATCCACCCCGTAAAGCGCCACCCGGCGGTAATCCCCAATGATGCGGCCCCGGCCGTACGCATCCGGCAGGCCGGTGATGAGCCCGCAATGCCGGGCCTCTTTGATTTCCGGCGAATATGCGGAAAACACGCCGTCGTTATGCGTCTTGTGGCAGCGGAAGGCCTGTTCAATTTCCTCCGAAACCTGATATCCATATGCCTCGCAGGATGCGCGCACCATGCGCATGCCCCCAAAGGGGTTGCAGGCGCGCTTTAAGGGTTCATCCGTCTGCAAACCGACAATAATATCCAGCTCTTTATCCACATAACCCGGGCCAAAAGCCGTGGGCGTGATGACGGTTTTGGTATCCACATCATAAACGCCGCCCCGGGCAATTTCTTCCTTTAATAGCCCACGCACCTTCTCCAATACCTTTTTTGTGCGCTCTGTCGGCGCTGCAAGGAAGCTCTCATCGCCCAAATAGGGCGTATAATTTTTCTGTATAAATTCGCGTACATCGATGCTTTCCTGCCAATCCTTGCCCGCAAATCCTCTCCAAGCATTTTTTGCATGCTTCTTTCCTCCTTTTTCCTGATAAGAAACAAAAGGGCAACATCATGATAGATGCTGCCCAGACGGTCGGCTTTACATGGTTATCCGCTCCCCGGTGGTACTCCACCCAAAACCGTCAGTCGCGGAACCTTTTAGATTTTCTAAAACTACCATATCATGCGCAATCGGAAAAGTCAAGCACACGGACTAGCGTGGTAACACATGCTAGCTTTGGCATTTCTTTCACAAATTTTATCTCTTTTGGATAGGCCTTTCCTCTTTCAAAATAGGCGCGGAAAATCCTTGTCCCAGGGGTGCGGAACAGTATACTAAAGAAAGAGAGTTTTAAAAGGAGCACAATTATGAAACTTGCAGATATGAGCATACAAGACCTCTTGTCGCTTCAGGGCATCCATTGTTCCTGTGGCAAGCACCACGAGACGCAGCTGGAATACCTGATTCTGGGCCCAGGCGCCCTTAGCAAACTGCCCGCTTTACTGCAAAAGGCAGGATACAGCCGCTCCTTTGTGGTCTGCGACCCAAATACCTATGCCGCCGCAGGAGAGCGGGTTTTGCGCCTGCTGGCGGAGGCGGAAATTTCCTGCCGCTATTTGCAGCTTCGGGAGGAAAAGCCCGAGCCGGATGAATACGCCCTGGGGCAGCTCTGCATGAAGTTCGACCCCTCTTGCGACTGCATTCTGGCCGTGGGCGGCGGCGTTGTGAACGACCTCTGCAAAATGCTCGCCGCTGCCGTGGGCAAGCGCAGCATTATGGTGGCCACCGCCCCCAGCATGGATGGCTTTGCCTCCAGTTCGGGCTCTATGGTAGTGGGAGGCGTCAAGGTAAGCCTATCCTGCCCCTGCCCCATCGGGGTGCTGGCGGATACGGAAATCATGGCCGCCGCGCCTCTGCGCATGCTGCAAGCCGGCCTCGGGGATGCGCTGGCCAAATATATCTCCATCTGCGAATGGCGCATTTCACACCTCGTCACCGGAGAATATTACTGCCCGGAAATTGCCGAGATGGTACGCCGCTCGCTCAAAAAAACAGTGGCCGAAGCGGATAAGCTCTTGGAGCGAGACTTTGAAGCCGTGCAGAATGTCGCGGAGGCCCTTATCCTTTCGGGCATCGCCATGGGGCTTGCCGGAGTTTCGCGTCCGGCCTCGGGCATCGAGCACTATTTCTCCCATATGTGGGAAATGCGCGCATTTGAGCGCGGAGAGCAGAGCGATTTGCACGGCATTCAGGTAGGCGTGGGTACGCTGCTCGCCGCCCGGCTCTATGACTGGCTTCGCGGCCTTTCTCCCGACCGGGAGCAGGCAGAAGAGCACATGCGCCGCTTCTCCCAAGAAAAATGGGAGGAGCAGATGCCTGAGCTTTTCGGCACTGCCGCCGGAGAGATCATCGCGGTCGAGCATCAGCTAAAGAAGAACGATCCGGATAAGCACGCAAAGAGGCTGGAGCAAATTCTCAACCACTGGCCGGAAATTCTGCAAATAATAGAGGAGGAAGTCCCCTCCTACGACGATATCTACTCTCTCATGCAAAGGCCCAGATGCCCATGTTCCCCGCGGATCTCGGCATTGAAAAGGCCCAAGTGCGCCAGGCGTTTTTAGGCACGCGGGAAATCCGGGATAAATACGTTTTGAGCAGCCTTCTTTGGGATCTTGGTCTACTGGAGGATTTTGCCGTGCGGCTGGAGCAAAGTTTGTAATAATTCGCAAATATATTTATATAAAATTCACATAATTATTGCAATTTGTTCATTTACAGAATATGATATATATACCATATTCTGTAAGGAGTAATGATTTTATGAATCCAAACGCACCTGGTAAAAATTATCTGTTGGTAGTGGGCATTTTGCTGGTCATCGGCGGTGGCCTCAGCATGTTTCTTGTCATCCCCACGCTGCTTTTGGGCATAGCTTCCCTATCCATGGGCGGCCTTGGCATGATCCTCTTCCTGGCGGCGCTGCTTGCCTGCGCTACGGCGATTATCGATCTCATCGCGGGCATTTTGGGCATTGTAAACCGCAATAAGCCGGAAAAGGCAAAAAATCTGCATGGGCTTTGGCATCACGATGATCGTCTTTGCTGTGCTGGGCTTCATCAGCTCTATTGGCGCGCAGGACGTCAACTATGTCTCTGCCATCTTCGGCCTGGTGTTGCCCATCCTGTATCTGGTTGGCGCAGTCAAGAACAAGAATGCCGCTGCGGGGCAGATGTAGAAAACGACTATAAAAAGAGCGCCTATAGAAGCGCTCTTTTTTTTGTGCCATTATATTGTCGTTGCAGAAATTGTCGAAACCATGATATATTGATGCCATCAATATAAAATAAAATTAGGAGGCACTTAATGTACGATTATCCAGAGCCGCCGCCGGGGCGGTTTCCCTCATTATTTCCGGCATTCTTAAAATTCTGTTCGGCGGGTTTTGCATGCTTGCGGCATCTCTTTTCGCCTCTATTCCTATCCTGGCGGTCATGATCACTGTGTTATACGGTTTGGAAATCTTATCCGGGATTCTGGGGATTTGTTTTCCAAATCCGAGGCCATTGGCACAAGCGTCGTTCTCATCGTCCTGTCAGGCCTGTCTTTGGCGCTTTATTTGATGTCCGGGCTGGGCGGAGGATTTAATAACCCGATTCTTATCATCGGCCTAGCTATCAACATTTGGTTCGTCATATCGGCGATTCGCAATCTCTCCAATGCAAGAAGTATCAAAAAAGAACAGCAGACGCTGAGCCCACAGCAGTAATAATTTACAACGTCAAAGGCATTCCCAAAGGGGAATGCCTTTTTCTTTTCTAAAAATAGCTCACTTTAATTCGCTTGCCCATCTTTTTAGGCACTCTGCTAACTCGGCCACCAGCCGCATCTTGATGGTGGAATTGACCGGGAAGCCTCCTCAGTGTGCGCGGGATTCACCGCCTGGCCGACGTAGAAATCGATATCCGTCGCCTCTTCAAAGAGCATCCGGGCAATCTGGGATGCGCCGTCCGGCTTGTAGCTCCACTGCGCATAGCTCTGGTTGTCTGCCAGATAGTTCTGCGCATAGTCCAGTACGCGGTTGATGGTGATCGCCCCCTCGGTGACCAAGTCCACCCCGGCAATTTTCGAGGTCGGGGAATTTCCGGATCAGATATTCCGTAGAAGTATTCAGCGGCACGCCGAGGTAATCCGCCGCCAGCTGCGAGGTCGTTCCCCCCGCAGACAATGTGCCCGCCCTCCTTGGAGAAAAAACAGGCTCATCATGGCCTTTTCATCTTCCCGGCGGCTGGGCGGGCCGATCATCAGGTTCACCTGGCTGCGCTCCCGCACTTTGACGACGCAAGCCGTCGTATCGTCTGCCGGCTGTCCGCCGTATAGCCTGTCGCATTCGCCTATGAGCATGGTGGCCAGCGTCTTTGCCGTAAAATCCCCGTCCGCCATCATCTCCATAAAATCCGCGATGTTCTCCCGCTTCCAGTTCGGGTTCATGGCCTTTCCCGGCCCGGCGCCAATCGCCCCATCGCTCAGCGCAATAAAGATATCCCCAAGCTTTATGGGAATTCTCGCCAGGTAGATGGTTTTGCCGTCCATCTCGAGGATCGTCCGGGAAATTCATAGCGCTTGCCCTCCCGCAGCAAGATGATGTGCGGGTTATCGTATACGATGAGCTCCGCCTCCCGATTATCGATAATGCGGATGACAGAGAAAGTTGAATAGGCCACGCCGTGTTCGCTGCTCACGGGCAGCGTCGCCGCGATGGTGCGCACGCACTCTTCCAGCTCCAGCCCACCCTCTAAAAGCGTTGAGAGGATTTTTGCCGTAAGTGTGGATAGAATGCTCGCCTTCACCCCGCTCTTGAGCCCGTCGGCCAGCACGACAATGGCGCCTTCCGGCCCCTGGGCCACATCCACATGATCCCCGCAAAGCTGCTCGCCAAATTTATTCAGGCTGTAGAAGCCCACGTCTGTGCAAAGGTTATTCATCTCCCAGCGACTCCTTCAGGCGGGTGAGCGCAACTTTGGTCTCCGCGGTCGTCTCCCCGAGCAGGCTCGCAATCTCTTGCACGGTGCGCATCTGCTTTTTCGATGACCTGGTTGGTCACCTCGATGGTGTGCCGCTCGAGCGCCTCTTTGCCGGCGCGGCTGCTCTCCTCCGCGGTGATATCGCGCATAATACCAAGGACAATATGATAGCTTCTATCGTAGATGATGCTCTGCTCCACATACCGCTTATATTCCGCGAGGTATACCTTCTTATCCCGCACATTGCGGCCGGTCTGGTATACTTCGAAATAGGGCTGCGGGTCTAGGATCCGCACAATATTTTCCCCAAAGCACATCGTGAGGGGATTTTAAATTGACAATCTCGCAGGCTGCGGGGTTGATCTGCTGCACTTGCATCTGCTCGTTTAGCACGACAACGCCGCTGGGGATGTTGCGCAAAATTTTATCCGAGAAAGACTCGGCTTTTTCCTTTAAGAAAGGCAGGCACATGGAAAGATCCGCCTTGCCCTGGAAAATGGCCATGGCCTTTTTCCCGGCAAGTATCGTAGCCGCAGCTGCCGCAGTTGAGCTCATCTTCGGCCTTGGTTTTGCCCATCTGCCGCAAAATCTCCTCGATGGCAGAGCCGCCCGGGATGGGCTTGTGGTTAGGCTCGGCTTCCAGGTTTTTCTGAAGCTCGGCCGGGTCTGGCATTGCGATGGGGAAGTCCTCGCTGCCGGCATAGGCGTTCACCGCGATATACTCCCGGATGGGCGCGCGGTGGCTCTCTTCCATGCCCGGCCCCGAAACACAGCTGCCCGCACAAGCAGACATCTCGATAAAGCACTTTTTTGAGGTTGCCCTCGGCAATATCCTTGAGCGCTTTGATGCAGTTTTCCGCGCCATCCACTACAAGATAGGTATAATCCTTCTGCTTGCAATCCATGGTGCGCAAAATCCCGCCGGAAGTGGGGGAACATCGGGCCTTTCCGGGTTTTATGTCGTATTGCTCTTTGCCAATGCACACCTGCTTATCAGAGAGCCACCGGGAAAGCTCCTCGAACGTCAGCACGCAGTCCACTGTCCCGGGGTATTTCTCCGCCTCGGCCTTTTGGAGATGCAGGGCCCGATAAACACGGTTTTTGCCCCGGGATGCTCTTTTTCAGCTTGGCACAATGCGCCTGCATCGGGGAAACCACATCTGCCAGGCAGCCAACCAGGTTCGGGTAGTATTTTTGCACCAGCGTGTTCACAGAATGGCAGCAGGTGGAGATGACCACATCCTGCTCGCCCTTTTCTAAAATTTGCTCATAGCGCGTCTTGACGATGGTTGCGCCCAGCGCAGTCTCCTCCGCCCCGGCAAACCCCAGGATTTTCAGCGCCTTTTCCATGCTCTTAATCGTCGCGCCGTCGTAATTCGCCACAAAAGAGGGCGCAATGCTGGCGTATACTGGCTGACCGCTGGCAATGAGCGCCCGGGCTTTATCCACATCGTCCCGGATAATTTTAGCGTTCTGCGGGCAAACCATAAAGCACATGCCGCAGAGGATACATTCATCCTCCACAATATGCGCCTGGTTGCCGGAAACCCAATGGATTTCACCGGGCAGTGCCGGATGCACTTATAGCAGTTTTTTACAGTTACTTTCTTTTTAGCTTTAAATAGCCTTCCATCGGTTGTTCTCCTCGTCTTTTCCCCACTCCCGCAGCAAAAAGCGGCGGGCTTCCCGCCCGCCGCTCTGGCCCCATCATTGGGCACCGTCCTGGGCGGGCGCTACGCTGCCCTAAGGCAGCGCCCAGGTTATTTGTTTTTATTCCTTACATATTCATCCATGGCTGCGGCCGCCTTTGCCCGCGCCCATGGCGAGAATCACCGTGGCCGCGCCCGTCACAGCGTCGCCGCCGGCAAAGACACCCTCTCGGGAAGTCTGCCCCGTGGCTTCGTCTGCGATGATGCCGCCCCATTTCTGGGTTTCTAATCCTTCAGTGGTGGATTTGATGAGCGGGTTCGGGGAAGTTCAATGGCCATGACAACACAATCTACATCGATGACAAACTCGGAACCTTCTTTTTTCCACCGGCCGGCGCCGGCCGGATTCATCCGGCTCGCCCAGCACCATCTGCACACACGCCTGATGCCGCCGACAAACTTGTTTTCGTCCGCCAGAATTTCCACAGGGTTGTTGAGCAGCTTGAAGATGATGCCTTCTTCCTTTGCATGCTCGACTTCCTCCGCCCGGGCGGGCAGCTCAGCCTCGCCTCTGCGGTAGACGATATAAACTTCCTCTGCCCCCAGCCGCTTGGCGCACCGAGCCGCGTCCATAGCGACGTTTCCGCCGCCCACTACTGCGACCTTCTTGGCGCGCATGATAGGAGTAGCATTCTCCTCCTTATAAGCCTTCATCAGGTTTACCCGGGTCAAAAACTCGTTGGCAGAATATACACCCTTGAGGTTTTCTCCCGGGATGTTCATAAACCGGGGCAGCCCGCGCCCGAGCCGATGAACACAGCCTCATAGCCTTTTTCAAACAGATCGTCCACCGAGAGCGTCCGCCCGATGACGACGTTGGTATCCACCTCCACGCCCATGGCCTTGAGCCCGTCGATTTCCTTTTGCACAATCGCCTTTGGGGAGACGGAATTCCGGAATGCCATATACCAGCACGCCGCCCGCAAGATGAAGCGCCTCGAAAACCGAGACGTCATATCCCCGCTTGGCCATCTCGCCGGCGCAGGTCAGCCCGGCAGGGCCAGAGCCCACCACCGCCACTTTATGACCATTCTTCTTAACCGCAGCCGCCTGTTCCTTCACATGCTCGTTGTGCCAGTCGGCCACAAAGCGCTCCAGCCGGCCAATGGCCACAGGCTCACCCTTGATGCCGCGCACACATTTGCTCTCGCACTGCGTCTCCTGGGGGCAAACCCGGCCGCAAACTGCGGGCAGCGAGCTGCTTTTCTGGATAATTTGGTATGCCGCCTCGAAATCCTCTTCTCTGATTTTTCAATAAAGGCCGGAATATCGATCGCCACCGGGCACTTGGGCACGCAGGGCTTGTTTTTGCAGTTCAGGCAGCGGTTTGCCCTCGTCGATTGCCTGCTCTTTTGTATACCCCACGCGCAACCTCGGAAAAGTTCTTGTTGCGCACATCTCGCCTGGGAGGGCATCTCATTTTTCTTTAAAGACATATTGGGCATTCTAGCGCACCTCCTTTTCAAACAAATGGCAGGTTTTCGCTCATACGCATGCCGCTCGGCATCCCGGTACATGGTGCCTCTATCCATGGCCGCGTCAAAATCCACCTCATGGCCGTCGAAATCGGGGCCGTCGACGCAGGCAAACTTGGTTTTCGCCGCCAACGGTAAACCGGCAACCGCCGCACATGCCGGTGCCGTCAACCATGATCGGGTTCAGCGAGACAACCGTTTTGACGCCGAACGGCTCGGTCGTCTTGGAGACAAACTTCATCATCGGGATCGGGCCGATGGCGAGAACTTCGTCATAGTGAATGCCAGACTCGAGCAACTGCTGCAGCTTGACGGTCACGAAACCGTGCTCGCCATAGGAGCCGTCGTCGGTCATGACGATGTATTTGTCGCTGCAGGCTTTGAATTCATCCTCTAAAATGAGCAAATCTTTGCTCCGAAAGCCCACGATGCTGTGCACTTCCGCGCCCATGCTGTGCAGCTTCTTGGCAATGGGATATGCGATGGCGCAACCCACGCCGCCGCCCACCACCGCGACTTTCTTTAAGCCCTCGATATGCGAAGGCGTGCCCAGCGGGCCGACAAAGTCCGCGATATACTCGCCCTCTTTTTTATGGTTCAGCTCCGCCGTCGTCGCGCCGACGATCTGGAAAATGATCGTCACCGTGCCCTTTTCCCGGTCATAATCAGCTACGGTAAGGGGAATGCGTTCCCCCTTCGCTATCCACACGCAAGATGATAAACTGCCCGGGCTCGGCCTTGGCGGCCACCAGCGGCGCGTCAATCTCCATGAGCGTAACCGTCGGGTTCAGCTCTCTTTTTTCTTTTTAATCTGATACACTGCTACTCTCCTTTGCCTCTTTTTTTCAGAATCCTTCTCCCAAATCTCAATGGGATACTTAGATCCTATACCCAAACGCCCCTCGATGCAAGGAAAAAATGCTGTTTTCCCGCAAAACGACGGCCTTCCGGGCAGGAGGCTTCCTTCTTTCTCTATTTTAACATATGCGCAGCCTTTTTGGGCGCATGCCCGGCTGGCAATTCTCTCCTGTAATACTTTGGAGAAAACAAAAACCGCAGAAAGCGGCTTTTGTGGTTTTGCTTGTACCTTCACCGGCTCACATACTTGGACGGTGCTATTTTGATATATGGGCGGGGCCAATGGCCCGCCAAAATCCCTCAGGCCGCTGCGCTGACAACAGCCTTCGGTTTTAGAGAAGCAATAGAATGAAAACCGACGTTCCGCAAAACTCGCGCCTCACGGTGCTCTATCTTGTCGGCTCTCTATGCCGCAAGCTTAAAATCCACTTCCGTGCCGTAATAGCAGCAGCCGAAGAGTTTTTCCATCTGCTCAGGCGCAATCGAGCGGGGGTTGGAACCCGTGCAAGCGTCCTCTACAGCGTTCTTGGAGAACTCTGCAACTTTTGCTTGAACTCGTCTTCCTGCACGCCGAACGTCTTCATGTCGTGGGGATATCAAACATTTTGTTGTATTCCCAAATCTTCTGGCGCAGCGCCTCGACCTTTTCTTCCGCTGTCGCACCCTGGATGCCCACATACTCTGCAATTTCAGCGTAGCGCTGCATTGCGCGCTCGTCTTTGCGTTATATTTGATGACATAGGGCAGATACATCGCGTTGGCGCAGCCATGCGTGATGTGCCCGTGGAGAACACAGCGCCGGTCTTGTGTGCCATCGAGTGCACAATGCCCAGAAGCGCGTTGGTAAACGCCATGCCAGCCAGGCATTGCGCGTAGTGCATCTGCTCTCTTGCGTTCATATCGCCCCTCATAGGAAGCGGGCAGATAGTCAAATACCATCTTGATGGCCTTTAATGCCAGCGGGTCGGTAAATACGGACGTACAGTGGAAACATACGCCTCAATCGCGTGGGTCAGGGCATCCATGCCGGTATATGCCGTAAGGGTCTTGGGCATGGTCTCTGCCAGCGCCGGGTCTACGATAGCCACGTCCGGCGTAATATTGAAGTCTGCCAGCGGATATTTGATGCCCTTCTGATAGTCTGTGATAACCGAGAACGCCGTGACTTCTGTTGCCGTGCCCGGAAGTAGAGGGAATCGCGAGGAACTTTGCCTTCTGGCGCAGTTCGGGAAAGAGAAGGGAGTGATCAGCTGCTCAAACGTGCAATCCGGATATTCGTAGAACACCCACATTGCTTTTGCCGCATCAATGGGGGAGCCGCCGCCGATGGAAACAATCCAATCCGGCTCGAACTCCCGCATGGCCGCCGCGCCCCTTCATTACCGTCTCCACAGAGGGATCCGGCTCGACGTTCTCGAAAAGCTGCGTCTGCATACCTGCTTCTTGCAAATAGCTCACCACTTTATCAAAGAAAACCGAAGCGCTTCATGGAACCGCCACCTACGACGATAATCGCCTTCTTGCCCTTGAGGGTTTTCAGCGTCTCCAGGCTGTCTTTGCCATAGTACAGGTCTCTGGGTAATGTAAATCTTGCCATGATACTTTCTCCTTCTCGTATGATTTTTCAAATTTTTCAGGTTTTTCGCCTGTTTTCTAATACTACTTTAGCATGCCTCTCTCCATTTTAGAAATATAAAAAGATATATCGATATATAAATATCGATATATCTTTATTGATATCTCGGCTTTTATTGGAATAGCTTGCTCTGGGCAGGCTCTTGCCCGGGCAGCCGCACAATTTCCAGCTGCTGCCGGCTGCGGCGCGCCTGCACGCAATCCCCGGACAAAGCTGGCAGTGCGGCGCGCCGTCTATCACCAGCACCGGCGCCTGCTGGCCCTCTCCCATCTCCACGGTGAGCTGCACATCATCTCCCTCGGCTGTCACAATGGAGCGCGCGGCCACAGAATGCGGGCAAACTGCCGTCACCACCAGGTTTTGCCGTGGGCTGCACAAACGGGCCGCCTGCGGAAAGGTTATAGGCCGTGCTGCCCGTGGGCGTGGCCCCAAAATGCCATCGGCTAAAAAACCGCTCAAAATACCCGCCGTTTAAGCCCACCCGGATGCGCAGCAGCTTGGAAGCCGTGCTGCGGTGGATGAGCGCCTCGTTAAACGCGGTGAACGGGCTCTTTACCGCCCTTGCTCCGTCCAGACCTGGCCTTCGAGCAATATGCGGTGCTCCACGCTGTAGCGCCCCGCTATCACATGTTCCACCGCCTGCGCCAGGGCGTCCGGCTCCACCTGCGCCAAATACCCCAGCCGCCCAAGGTTGACGCCGAGCAGCGGGATTTCGTATCCCAACAGCATCCGAGCCCGGCTTATAATCGTGCCGTCACCGCCCAGCGTGATGGCCAGATGGATTTTGCTGAGCATGTCCCGGGAAATTGCCGCTGCCCCGAGCTGCCGCGCTATCTCCGGCGGCACAAAAACCTCTGCCCGCCCGCCGAGCAGCGCCAGCAAGCGCTTTGTATGCGCCAAGCCCTGATCTTCTTTTTTTCGTTGGGCAGCACCAAAATGCGCTGTTTTTGCATCGCTACTCCTCTTTGCCACAATCTCGCCCTGCACCTGGCGAATCTTTGCAAGAAACGCCTGATCCGTCTCCGTGAGCTGATAGCCTTTCTGATAGATGAGCACATCCCGGTAGCGCTCGGCCCCAGAGCACTTTCTCTGGCAAAGATCGTACCTTCCAAGGATTTCTTCAGGCAGCGGAGAAACCCACATATACGTCTTGGGGAATTCCGGTCAGCAGGTCGAACTGGCTGCCCCTGCTCGTAGACGCTGATGCTCTTTTTCTTCTGCTGTTCCGCCTGGTTGCGCCGGGCATCGGCCAGCGCCAGAGGCTTGGGATTTTCAAGATCTCCATGCACAAGCTCGATATATTCCCTCAAATCTTCGCTGGTGATCCGCTCCTTATTTGCCAGTGGGTGCGCTCTGGAAAGAAGCACCAGCGGATCAAACTCCCACAGTATCTCCCGGGCCAGCGCCTTCTCCTCCAGCTGTTTTTATAGAAGTATTCTGGGAAACCCCATAGCGGATGATGCCAAGGATGCTCTCGCTTTCGGCAACTCCGGCAATCGCATCCAGGGAATTTGTCTCTTTAAAAGTGATATCCATCTCTTTTTGCAGATCGAGCGTATTCACAAACCGGGTAAACGCATGGGAAAGGTAGCTTGCCCGGGGAATGGCCACATGAAAGCGGATGCGCTTATCGCTGGGCCGGTAGATGGCCTCCATTTCGTCGATCTGCGCCAAAATCGCCTTGGCATACGCGAAATTCCTGGCCCTTGCGCGTGGGCGCAACGCCCTTGGAGGTGCGCCGAAAAATCGCGATGCCCACCTGGGCTTCCAGCTCTTTGATGGCCTTGGAAAGGTTGGGCTGGCCCATGAAAAGATTGTCCGCCGCCCGGGTGATAGAGCCCGTCTTTTCCACTTCTACCGCGTACTTGAGATGCGCAAGGTTCATATTGCCTCCCTAAATTTTCTTAATTTGCTCCCGCAAATGCTGGGAAAGCGCGGCAAGGGACGCCGCCATATTCTCGTGGTGTACCAAAATACCTTCGGGCACAACGAGGTGCGCCGAGGCGAAGTTCCAAATAGCCAATACCCCGCCGGAAACCAAAGCATCGCATACCTTCTGCGCCGCGCCCCCGGGAACAGTCACAATGCCGATATGCGCGTTTAACCGCTCGCACAAACCGGGCAGCTTATCCATGGAAAAAACCGTCTTTCCGCCAATGGTTTTCCAATCAGCTCTTCGCTCTCGTCAAATGCCGCCACAATCTCCAGGCCATACTCCGCAAAGCCCCGGTAGCTTAGAAGCGCGCCGCCCAAATGCCCCACGCCCACCAGCACCGCGCGGTTCACATTGTCATAGCCTAAAAACTGCTCGATATCCGAAGTGAGCTGGCAAATATCAAAACCCTTTTTGGGCTTGCCCGCCTGGGAGCTCACCGCCGCCAAATCCTTTTCGGACCTGCACCTCGTTGAGCCCAAGCCCTGCGGCAATCATCGGCGCAGAGATGTTCTCCTTATCCGCCTTTTGCGTCTTTAGGTAGTTTAAATATAAGGGCATACGCTGCAACGCCTGCTTGGAAATGGATTGCGGCTCTCTTCTCTCTTCCGCCATATCGCGCCTCCATAAATCAATATTTTTCTATCGATATTATTATAGCGGATTCTGAGCCCTTGTCAAATACCCTCTTTGTCTCTACTGTAAGGGATTTTTGCAAAAAATCAATCTTACAAAAGCATCGATAGGATAAATTTTCCATGAACAAAGTTTGCCGGGAGTTGTAGGAAGGGGCGGAGATATAGTATAATGAAAAAAGCGCAAAGAGCGCGCAGTTATTTGAAAGGGAACGGATTATGGATTACGAGAAACTCATAAAAACGCTGAACAAAAAAGGGTATCACGCGCACTTCTGCAAAGACAGCGCAGAGGCGAAGGCGCTCGTGATGGGCGAGATTTTAAAAGATGTGCGGTCTATCGGCAAGGGAGGCAGCACAACGCTTCGGGAATGTGGCATCTGGGATGCGCTTTTAGAGCAGGACGCCCGCACGGACGACGAGCGCATCGAGCTTTTTCCACCACACTTTATAACGCCCAGGGCAAAGACCCGGATATCGCGCTGCAAAAAGGCATGACGGCAGACGCCTACATCTGCTCCACCAACGCCATGACAGGCGGGGCACGCTCATCAATATCGACGGCGTGGGCAATCGGGTGGGCGCAGTGATTTACGGGCCGAAAAAGATCGTCCTGGTTGTGGGCAAAAACAAGATTTTTCCGGATTTTGAGACGGCTTGGGATCATCTCAAGAACGTCACTTGCCCCAAGCACGCGTTGCACGGCAGCGGAAAATCCGCTTGCGCCAAAGCGGGCAAATGCGTGGATTGCGACAACGACAACCGGATGTGCTGCATCACCTCTATCCAGGATAGAGCGCTTCCAGACAGGGATTACCACATCGTCATCGTAGACGAAGTTTTGGGATACTAAACAAATAAAAAGAGCGCGGCAGCTGCCGCGCTCTTTTTATTTCTCAAATTCCTCCGGCTGCTCGGTTACAATCTCTACCGGCTCAGGATCCGCCTGGAAAGAACCGCCGTTTATGGTGTTAAAGGTACTGCCCTCCACCGTACGATCCACGACGGTCGCGCTGCCGGACTGCTCCACGACTTCGCCGGGCGTCTCATAATTGCTGATTTTAGTGACTTCTTCAATCTTATCGCCCTTTTTCATCTCCGCAATATTCGCTTCGGTGAAAAACACGTTGTACTCGCCCTTCTCGACGCTGTTCGCATAAATTCTCCAGGAACCCACCAGGCCTTCCGCAGCCATTTCTTCGTTTACTGTGGGGGCAAAGTTTTTGCCTTCGGAATCCAGGAAACTTTGGCGTCGGACGGACGGGTTGCGAAGTACTTCTGGATGGTGCTGCCCTCTTTAAAGAGCTGCTCATATAGCCAGTTTGCACCGAGGCTGCCTTTGTTCGGGCGGGCTTTTCAGGCTCGACAGGCTCGCTCGGGGCGGGCTCTTCGGATGCAGCAGGCGGGCTCGGCAGGGCTTCTTCGGATGCAGCAGGCTCGCTCGGGGCGGGCTCTTCGGATGCGGCAGGCGGGCCCGGCACGGCTTCTTCGGATGCGGCAGGCGGGCTCGGCAGGGCTTCTTCGGATTCTACGGGAGCGCTGGGCTCTACTTCTTTGGAAGCCTCGGGCAGAGCCGGGGCCTCTTCCGCGCTGGGCGCCGGAGCCGCGACGAGCTGGCCCTGGTTTGCCGGAGCGTTCGCGCTAGGCGCTACGCCAGGCAGACTGCTCCGGAGCAGCCGCGCCGGGAACTTCTGCGGAAGGAACGACCTCTTGCGCTTCCGAAGGCGCCGCCAAAGGCGTATCGTTATTTTCGATATTTTCAGGTGCGTTGGGCCCGCTTGCACGCCCGCCAAGCAGCGCCGCCGTGCCGACGCCAATGCACAAAAGCAGTAATAAGCTGATAGCAAGGACTGTATTTCTCTTTTATTGTTCTTTTTATTGTTTTCCATAATTATGCGCCCCTTCCGGTTTTCTTTCATAAGCTATCTATGTTTGTAGCTACGCCCCAAAGGTTGCACGCCGGGTTACATTTTTAATCTGCTTTTAAATATTTTTTGTAATTGCTTTTTTACTTTTATCCGCCGTCAAAAATGATATAATAAAAGAAAAATAGAGGAAAAAATGATACAGGATATTGCACCGCATAAATTTGACAACTCCTTTCATTGCGGCCCGGCGAAGAGGGAGGATATCGCGCGCTGTGTTTTTGGCAAAACAGCGTGCTTTTAAAGGACGGGGAGCTGCCCCGGTTTGCCGACCTGCCCGAAGAACTGGCCAGGAGAACGGCGCAGGAGGCGGAGCGGCTTTTTTTTCCATTGATGAGACAGCGTTTTATCTGCTCGACGCCCAGCAGCTGCATACGGAGGAGCCGGAAGGGTTTTTCCTGGCAGTCCACGCGGGTTTTCCGCAATATGGAACCCTCGTTTTGGCGTTTGGCGGCATTACGGCCTGCCATTTATGGCGATGGGAGCAGAGCCGGCAATACTGCGGGCGCTGCGGGACAAAAACAGAGCATAGCCAAAGCGAGCGGGCGCTGTTTTGCCCAAAATGCGGGCTGATGGAGTATCCGAAAATTTCGCCGGCGGTGATTGTGGCGATTTCGGACGGGGATAAGCTGCTCATGGCGAAAAACGCGAACCCAAGAGCGGGAGCTGTCACGCTCATCGCGGGGTTTGTGGAAATTGGCGAAAGCTTTGAACAAACCGTGCACCGCGAAGCGATGGAGGAAGTTGGCATCCGGCTGAAAAACGTGCGGTATTACAAGAGCCAGCCCTGGGGCTTTTCGGACACTGTGATGATAGGCTTTACGGCGGAGCTAGACGGCAGCGGAGAATTCACCTTGCAGCAGAGCGAAATTGCCGATGCGAAATGGGTGCGCCGGGAGGATATCCCCGGTGGAGAGCTTTATAAGCATTGGCAGCGAGCTGATCGAGAACTTTCGGCTGGGCAAATAAAAACAGCGCATAGGCGCATACTAAAAAACAAAATCCGGAAATTGTACAGAAAATTTACAGTTTTTAGAGGAAAACGCAAAGTCTATGGCGAAGAATAACAGATACAAGGATCGTTATCTGTTATTTTAACTAGGTTTTCCCAGACAAGGAGGAACGTATTATGAAAATGGTATTTGCCATCGTAAACAAGGACGACAGTAGCGTTGTCTCGGAAGCGCTCACCCAGGACGGTTTCTCTGTGACCAAGATCGCCACAAAGGGCGGTTTTCTTTCGGCAGGCAACACGACGCTTATCATCGGCACGGAGGATGAGAAGGTCGATAAAGTCATCAAGATTATCGAAGATCACAGCAAGAGCAGAAAAGAGCTTGTCTCCATCGGCTCTATCGGCACGGCGACTTATTCGCCCTTCCCGGTGGAGGTTACGGTGGGCGGCGCGACAGTCTTTGTACTGCCGGTGGATCGCTTCGAGAAAGTTTAACGGGTATATAAAAAGAGCAGGCAATGGCCTGCTCTTTTTATTTTGCGAAAACCGCCTGGATGAGCACCATATAGAGCACAGTGCCTGTCCCGATGCTTAGTAGCGTGTTCTTGCGCCAGATATGGATGGCGGCGACATAGATAAGCGCGATGGCTTCGGGCAGGCCGAAGGGAAAGGCCACGAGGGATACGTTCTTTAGGCAATAGACGATGAGCAGCCCGAGGATGGCAAAGGGCAGAAAGCGGCCCAAAAACAGCACATAGCGCGGGGTGGGCCGGGAGGCCGGGAACAGCAAAAAAGGCGCTGCACGCAGCAGCAGAGAGGCCAGCGCCATGAGCCCGGCCATGATTAACATTTGCCAAACGCTCATTCCCCCTTCCCCCCTTTCCAGCTTTTGCATGGGGTTTTGCAGCAGCGTCAGGATGATAAGCACGCTGGCCATGGCCGGAAGCATGAAGTTTTCCGCGCCAAAGAGCAGCAGGCAGGCCACTGTGCTAACAACGCCCACAATCGCGGAAAGATGCCCGCGGCCGGCGCGCCATTGGTCTATAAAAATCACGACGAACAGCGCCGTCATGACAAAGTCGATGCCAGTGGTATCGAAGCCGAGCAGCGAGCCGGCGATGGCGCCAAGCACGCTGCCTAAAATCCAGTAGATATGATCCAGGCAGGTAATCCAGAAGATAAAGGGCTTTCGCTCTATACCCTCGGGCGCGGGCGTTGAGCTGATGATGGAGAAGGTTTCATCCGTCATGCCGAAGATGAGGTAGAATTTGGCCGCGCCCATGCCCTTGAACTCTTCGAGCATGGCGATGCCATAGAAGAGATAGCGGGCATTGACCACCAGCGTCACCAAAAAGCCGAGAGCGGATCGAAGGCCAGGGTTAAGAGGCTCACAGCGACGAACTGCATGGAGCCGGAATAGATGGTAATGCTCATAAAGAGTATCACAAACAGAGGCACGCCGCGGCTTTCGGCCAAAACGCCGAACGCGATGCCTAGGAAGAGATACCCCGCGAGCACGGGAATTGTATGCGGGAAGGCCGCGCGCAGGGCGGCGAACCGATCTTGTGAGAGATTTTCCATAAAACCTCGCTTTCCTAAACGAGTTTTATTCTAGCACAAAGCCGCCGGGCGGCGCAAACGGTTCCGCTAGCGCATTATTTCGCTAATCCAAAAGCGTCTCTTCCCCGAGCGCGCAGAGCACATCCTCCATATCCTCTACGGCATGGGGGCAGAGATCCTCGATGACGATGCGGGCCTGGCGCACTTGTCTTGCGGGAGAGAGGTCTTTTCGGTTCAGAATCACTAAAATTTCTTTGAGGGCGAGCAGATAATACTCCTGTTCCTCAAAGAGCTTGCTATAGCGCAGTTCTTCAGCGATTTGGGAGAGATTGCGAACCAGAATTTGATAGATGATTTTTGTGTTTTGTCCATTCTTTTTTACCTTACAAAAGGGCAAAGGATTTCCATTCCTTGCCCTTCTCCTATACTTGGCGACTAAAATCCAAAATAACAGCTGGCTCTACTCGTAATGCATCGGCAATGGAAAAAGTGAATCCAGAGAAATCGGAGTCACAAGCCCTGGTGCCTCCACTTGCCCAAGCCATTGGCGTGAAATTTCCGCTGCCTCTGCTAGTTGCTCTTTGCGAAAGTCCTTTTTAATTTGCGATAGTATGCTATATTTAATCCAATTTTAACAAGGCGCTCATTGCGCAATTTCTCATTCATTTCCAACTTTTTCCTCCGCCTTAATTATAGCCTATACAAGCCACCAATAAGAAGTCACCACAGCGTGTCTATTGTCGTTCCGCTCGTATCAAGTGATGTGATATAATATTATCAGAGAAGATTGGCCAGGTCATTCCCCTTTTTTAGGGTTACCTTATGCACCCCCCTTTCTTAATTTTACAACGTAATCAAGACTATTCTGTCTATGATAATAGACTTGGTAGCAATTTACATTTTTTGTTATTTTTGTAGATAAGAGTCAAAAAATATTCCGTGGGGTTTTGCGCTATTTTCTATGCACAAAATGCATAGGCGGAATTTTTTATATTTCAAAATGGAGGTTTGTTCTATGCCAGATTACAACGGTGTTGCAGTCGGGAGAGTTTTATATGCGTTGCGAAAAGAACGAAAACTATCTCAAGAGGCGCTCAGCGGGCTATCGGGGATTACCTTTTACCGCTATCGCAGAATTGAACTCGGCCTTTCCGTTCCCACCTTCAAAATGATTTGGGAACTAGCGGAGGTGTTGCAGCTGCCGCTGGAAGAATTGGTGCGCAAAATCATTCTGCAAGCGGAAATTGTTGCAGAGATTCGGAGAACGCTTTACCTATAGCAAAAAAAGGAAGGCAATGCCTTCCTTTTTTTACAGTTCCTTACAGATATATCACTAATTCCCACATTCTATGCTGATGGCGTTAAACACCGTGAGCAAATCCGAAACATCCAGCGCCTGCTTTTCCGCGCCGGAGCGATCTTCCACCACCGCGCCGCCATGCATCATGATGAGGCGGGAGCCGTAATCCACGGCATATTTGAGGTTGTGCGTCACCATAATGGTGGTGAGCTGCTTTTCTTTCACGATTTCATCTGTCAATCGCATGACATTTTCCGAGGATTTCGGGTCGAGCGCGGCGGTATGCTCGTCAAGAACCAGGATATCGATGGGCGTCATGGTGGCGAGCAAGAGCGCCATGGCCTGGCGCTGGCCGCCGGAGAGCGAGCCGACCTTCTGCCCCAGCCGGTTTTCGAGGCCGAGATGCAGGCGTTCGAGCTGCTGCTGATAGTAGCCCCGGCGCTTTTTTTTCCACGCCCGGGGAGAGGCCGAAGGGCTTCCCTTGTTATCCGCGAGCGACATATTCTCCAGCACCGTAAGGCTGGGGCAAACGCCGCGGGAAGGATCCTGAAACACGCGGCCCATTTTTCGCGCTGCGGGTATGCTCCTTCTGACGGGAGATATCCTCCCCGGCGAGCAAAATTCTGCCCGAATCCGCCGGGATGCTGCCGCAAAGGATGTTTAGCAGCGTTGTTTTGCCGCTGCCGTTGCTGCCCACGATGGAGAAATTCGCCCTTTCCCAGTTCGAGGTTGAAATTGTCAAAAACCGTGGCGGCATCGGGCGTGCCGGGGTTGAACACTTTACAGATACCATCAAACCTGAGCATGTTTTTTCCTCCCGAAGTTGTTGGAGATGAGCACGACCGTGAAGATGACGGCCATGAGGAGTTTCAGATAGTTGGTGGGCAGGCCGAGCTGCATGGCGATGGCGAGGCACGCCTTATAGACGCAGGCGCCGATGACGGCGGCCGTGGTGCTTTTCATGATGCGCAGGCGGGAAAACAGCGTGCGCCCGATGATGACAGAGGCCAGCGCCATGACGACCATGCCCGTGCCGCTGTTCACGCTGGCGCTTTCGGCCTGCTGCGCCAAGACGCAGCCGGACAGCGCGACCAAGCCGTTGCCGATGGCGAGGCCCAGAATTTTGCGGTTGCCCTGATCCCGGGCCAGGGAGGTGACAAAGCTCTTGTTATCGCCCACCGCACGCAGCAGCAGGCCGGATTTGGTTTTCAAAAACCAATCCACCACGAGCTTGACGAGCAGAACGCAGGCAAACCCAATGAGAAGCACCCGATGGGCATACAGCCCTTCGGGGAAGAGCTTTGCCAGGCCGCTATTGAAGATCGTGGGCTTATCATAGAAGGGCAGAACGGCTTTGCCCCCGGCGATGACGAGGTTGACAGACCACAGCGCTGTCATCGTGAGAATGCCCGAAAGCAGATCTGTAATTTTGCATTTGACATGCAAGATGCCCGTGACGCAGCCGGCGGCCATGCCGCAGAGCATGGCCACCAGGCAGGCCAGCAGCGGGTTTGCCCGGCGCCGATCATCGCGGCGGCGACGCAAGCGCCCAGGGGAAGCTGCCATCAACTGTTAAATCCGGAAAATCCAGGATGCTATAGGTAATGTAGACGCCGATGGCCATGATGCCATAGATGAGGCCTTCCTCAAAAATATTTTCGAGCAGGCCGCCGATGAGCGCGAAGTTCATAGTTTTCTCCTTCATTGAGCCATAAAAAGGCAGGCCAGGTGGCCTGCCTTTTTCACAGGCGGTGCTTACTCGCCGAGATTGGCCGCGGCGGAATAATCTGCCGGGAGCGTCAGCCCCAGCGCATCGAGCACGGTTTTGTTATAGACGGGCGTGCTGGCGGAGATGACGGAAACCGCAAGCTCCTGGGGCGTTGCCTCGCCCTTCAGAACCTTGGCGGCCATGCGGCCGGTCGCCTTGCCCAGCTCGACATAGTCGATGGATTCCGAGGCCAGACAGCCGTTTTTCACCTGTTCTTCTTCCGAGCCGAACACGGGGATTTTGGCATCGTTTGCCGCATGCAGCACGACGCTTAAGTTATCCACGACGTTGTTATCCGTGAAGTTGTTGATGCAATCCACGCCCCCGGCGATGAGCGTTGCCGCCGCCGTGGCGACTTCGCTGGCGTTGGTCACGCCAACCGAGACAATCTCGAAGCCATAGTTGGGCGCCAGCTCCTGGAACTTTGCCAGGTGCGAGACGGAATTGGGCTCGCTGGTGGTATAGATGATGCCGATTTTCTTCGCTTCGGGCAGGAAGGCGCGGATCATCTTCATCTGGCCATCCAGGTTGAGGCTATCCGCTGTGCCGGTGGCGACGGAGCCGGGCTTTTTCCAGGCTGCTCACAATGCCCGCGGAGACAGGATCGGATACCGCGCAGAAGATGACGGGCGTGCCCGATTCCTTGGCCGCGCTATAGCAGGACATCGCCGCCGGAGTCGCGACACCGCAGAGCAGGTCGTACCCGCTGGTAATCATATTCTTGGCCTGCAAATCCGCATTGGCAGATTCGCCCTGGGCGTTTTGGAACTCGATGGTGAGGTTCTCGCCCTCTTTTAGGCCCTCTTCCTCTAGCCCCAGGACAAAGCCCTTATAGCAGTTATCCAGGGACGGGTGCGTCGCATACTGAATTGCGCCGATTTTATACGATGTTTTCTCCGGAGATGCGGATGCCTCTGCGCTCTTAGAGGGCGCGGCCGGATCCGAAGCGCCGGGGGCGGTTTCGCGCAGGACGCGAACAGCAGGGCTGCGCACAGCAGCATGGATACGATGGTTACGAACTTTTTCATTTCTTTCTACCTCCAAAAATTTTTTGAATCTCGTGCGGAGGCAATAAAAACCCTTGCCCCCTAACAGGGACAAGAGGTATCTCCTGCGGTGCCACCCAGTTTGGCGCCAAAGCGCCCACTCAATTCACACTATCATGTGATTACAGTTTTTAACGAAGTTGCTGCTCCGTCGCCCCTACTCTATGCAGCGCATATTTGGGTTTGCCCTCGCAAGTCCATTCGGCCTTCTCCCCTTACCGCACTACCACCCCCGGCGGCTCTCTTAAAAGCTTTGAAAACGTACTCCTCTTGCTCAACGGTTTTATTAGGATTAGTTTAACCCCTAGAAAAAAAATTTGTCAACATTTTTCTAAAAATTCTTTTGCTCCTATTCTATGCAAAAAAGAGCGGAGCGTGCGCTCCGCTTTTCTTTTATGCTTCCAATACGACTTCTGCCATAGCCTCGTCCTCCGGCTCCTCCTCGTCTTCCGGGTCCCCGGGGAGATAGAGGTAGCGGAACTTATAGAGCAGCGCCGCGGCGATGCCAAAGCTCAAAAGCTCGCCCACCGGGTTTGCCATCCACACGCCGTCGATGCCGAACAAGGCAGAGAGCGCCAGCGTCAGCACCACAACCAGCACAAGGTTTCTCATGACCGAGATGATAGAGGCGGCATGCCCCTTCGTCACTGCGGAGAACATGCCCGAAGTTGTGATGTTGAGCCCTGAAAACAAAAAGCCCAGGCAATAGATGTGCAGGCCGGACCGCACAACCGCAAAGAGCTCCGGCTCCTTGGCCTTTTGCAAATACAGGCTGATGAGCGGGTCTGTAAACGCGTAGCAGAGCACGACCATCAGAATCTGCGTCGCCACAAGGAATATCGCGCTGTATTTTAGAAGCCTTCGCATCATCGAATAATTCTGATTGCCATAGTTATAGCTAAATACCGGCGCAACGCCGTTGGAATAGCCGATAAACATGGAAATAAGGATGTAGCCCACGGCGCTCACGACCGCGTTTGCCGCGACACCATCCGATCCCATAAGCCGCATCATCGTCCCGTTGATGACAAAGGCCGTCACGCCCACAGAAATGCTGTTAAACAGCCCTGCCATGCCGTTTTTGCAGGAGTGCAGCAAAAATATGCCCCCAATTTTTGGAAGGTTTTGTAAAGTGCATGGCATACTTTTTGTTCGAATAGAACACAAAGCCCATGAGGCACACGGCGATTTCGCCCAGCGCTGTTGCCAGCGCCACGCCGAATACGCCCCATTCAAACACTACGATGAACAAATAGTCCAGCGACAGGTTGACCGCGCCGTTTACCAGCGTGCTCCAAAGGCCCATCCTGGGCGCTCCGGCAGTGACGTAAAAATACTCCATCACCGGGCACAAGATGGAGAACGGTGTCGTGATGATGCTCATGGTGCCGTATACTTTGCAGTATTCCAGCAGCTCATCCCTTCGCGCCCAGGGCGCGGACGATATCCTCCATAAAAATGACGCAAGGAATTGTGATAAGCGCAGAAATGAGCGCGCTTATGATGATGACGCTGGTGAAATCCCGCTTAGCTTCCTCGGGCTTTCCTCGCCAATTTTCCGCGCGACCAGCGCCGAACCGCCCGTAGCAAACATAACCGCAATGCCAAACACCCCGATGATGAGCGGGAAGCACAGGTTGACCGCAGCTAGAGCGTCTTTTCCGACAAACTGGGAGACGAACAGTCCATCGTCTACCGATTTAAAATGGCCATCAACAGCGCCATCGCCATCGTGGGCAGCGCAAATTTTACGAGGGCCAAAACCGGAACTTCGTGGCAATCCGATTATCTTGTGCAGCGACACCTTCGGATGCTTGGGTTGTCTCGAATTGATTTTCCATGGTTACCTCTCTTTCTTCTCTTCTTTCTTCTTCTCTTATTTTACCTCCAATATTATATGATAAAATTAAGTAGATGTCAAAATATTTTCATTTTTTTGCAAGAAATAGCAAAATATTTTTATCTTCGATATTTCCGATTATATCGGGAAATATTATTTTTCATTATAGCAATTTGTCCAATTTATTGCCCAATCAATTTCGATAAATTCTATATTATACATTAAAAATACATTTTCTTGCAACGCGCATAAAAAAGCGGAAGCTTTTTTTCGCTTCCGCCCATTTTTAGTTTTTTAATCCACCATTTCGGCGATTTCAGCCTTTCCATAGCCATAGACATTGCGGTATTTATATACCAGCAGCGCACATAGGCCAAAGCCAATCAATTCTCCTATGGGAGTCGCCATCCACACACCGTTTAGGCCAAATACATACGAGAGCCCTACCGTAAGCGCCACCACCAGCACAAGGTTTCTCATCACAGACACGATGGATGCAACCCTACCATTGGAAAGCGCCGCGAACATGCCCGACGTCGCAATGCCAAACCCGCTGAAGAAGAAGCTGAGGGAATAGATTTTCAGCCCATGATAGATGACGGAGAACAGCTCCGGCTCCTTTGCTTCTGTCATAAAGATGCTGATGAGCGGCTTTGCGAACACCAGGCAGATGACTACCGTCGCGCTGCAGGCCACCGCGAGGAAGATAATGCTATACTTGACAAGCCTGCGCATCATGCCATGGTTCTGGTTGCCATAGTTATAGCTAAATACCGGCGCAATGCCGTTGGAATAGCCGATAAACATGGAAACGAGGATGTAGCCCAAGTTTCCAATGACAGCGTTTGCCGCGACGCCATCCGTGCCCATAAGGCGGATCATCGTCGCATTGATGACAAAGCTCGTAATGCCCATAGATGCATGGTTGAGCATCTCGGACACGCCGTTTTACAGGAATGCGCCAACAGATAGCCCCAATTTTTAGAGGGCTTCGCAAAATGCACCGCATGCTTTTGTTGGCGTAGAAAAAGACGCCCAGCGCGCAAACCACAAGGTCGCCCGCGCATGTCGCCAAAGCCACGCCGAGCACCTCGTACTTGAGCACGACGATGAACAGGTAGTCTAGAGCGATGTTAACCACTCCTCGCAAAATAGTGCTCCAAAGGCCCATTTTAGGCGCGCCGCTCGTCACATAAAAGAATTCAAAGATTGGCGCTAAGATCGAGATTGGCATTGTGCCAACGAGAATATTGCCATAAACCACGCAATAGTGCATGATGGTGTCATCTGCGCCGAGAAGCCGCATGATGGGCTCCATAAAAATCACGCAAGGAATCGCCACCAGGGCCGAGACTACCACAGCGATAATATTCACGCAGGTGAAATCCCGCCGAGCCTCCTCAGGTTTGCCCTCGCCGATTTTTTTGCCGGCGATGGCCGCTCCGCCCGTGGCGAACATAATTGCAATTCCCCACACGCCGATCACCAGGGGAAAGCAGATATTTACTGCGGATAGGGCGTTTTTGCCTACAAACTGCGAGACAAACAGCCCGTCGTCTACCGACTTAAATAGCGCCATAAACAGCGACATCGCCATTGTTGGCAACACAAAGCGAATCAGCGGCCAAAACTTGAATTTTGTGGCAATTCTGTTGTCTGCCGCAGAGACTTCGCCCTGGGTTTCCACAGTTGCCTCCAACTTCGTTTCCATTTTAACCTCTATTACATATTAGATTCGTTAGCTAACTTTTCCAGTCTAACAGAATCAAAATTAGTTGTCAATCTATGTTTACAAAAATTAGCAAGTTCCCAAAACCCGCTATTGACAAGCTTTTTGGGGGCTTTATAGTCAAAGGGCAGCGCGATTATACTTGGGAGGTTTTTATGTTAGAGACGATCATTCGCATTGTGCAGGAGGCCGGGGAAATTATGCTGGCCGCCCATGCAGAGCAGCAGGATATTTCCTCCAAGGAGGGCAAGGCCAATTTGTCACCAAATACGACGTAGCCGTACAGGCCTCTTTGCAGGAGCGCCTGCAAAGCGCGTTTCCGGCGGCGGCGTTTTGGGCGAGGAGAGCAATGCCGGAGAAGTGCTGCAAAAGGGGGATACATTTATCGTAGACCCCATCGACGGCACGACAAATTTTATCCTGGATTACCGCCACAGCTCGATTTCCGTCGGGCTCTGCCGGGATGGAAACATGCAATCCGGGGTTGTCTATAACCCATATTTAAAAGAAGTATTTGCAGCGGAGCGGGGAAAAGGCGCCTATCTGAACGGCGCACGGATTTCCTGTGGCAACCGGCGCTTGGCGGAAGGCACCGTGGGCTTTGGCACTTCTCCCTATCACCCGGATCTCACAGACGGCACGTTTTCGTTGCTCAAAAATTGTTCTGCGCCTCACTGGATATCCGGCGCAGCGGTTCGGCGGCGCTGGATATCTGCTACGCCGCGGCCGGGCGAACAGCGTTATTTTTCGAGCTGGTGCTGGAACCCTGGGATTACGCCGCGGCATCCCTTATCGCCAGCGAAGCCGGGGCGGCTTGCACGCAGCTGGACGGCAGCGCGATTACGCTGTCGGAAGGCTGCTCGATCCTCGCGGGCAACCCGTCTGCCCGGGCGGATTTTTTCAGCTATAATGGCGCATAAAAAGAGCCGGAATATCCCGGCTCTTTTTTTTTTGCCCTCATCACTGTGTTACAAAGGCGGCGCCCCTCTCTTCCTTTACCGAAAGCGCGCTAAGCTTCAGGCGCAGCCGCTGTTCGCCATCCTTGCGATACTGCTGAAGCACGCCGCGGGCTTCCACCCATTCGGAGGAATCCGGAGCTTCGCCCTGCCAGACGACCTCGAACCCCGGGCGGCCCTTTTCCGGCGTGCAGCAGCTCGGGCCATAGCGGCGCACATAGGCCGTTTCGACCCCATCTTTTACCTCCACGACATACAGCCCCTCCAGGCGCAATTCTTTTCCGAGATAATCCTTTGGGGTTGCGGTAGATATCCACCACCTGCGTCAGATAGAGATTTTCCTTGATCTCCACTACTTCTCTCGGCGCGCAGCTTGCAAGAGCCAGAGCGCATACCGCAGCCAAAATCACCGACCATAACCGTTTCATAACCCCTCCTTCCGGCTATTTGGAGACATATGCCTCCCCCGCCTGTTCTTTTACCTTTAAATCCGAAAGGCGCAGCCGCAGATAAAAGAAGCCGTCCGCCTTCTGATACTGCTCCAGCGTACCCCGGACTTCAATCAATCGTTTTGCTCGGGCGCGCGCCCCTCCCAAAGGAATTCAAACCCCGCAGCGCCATCGAGATCGCGACAACTTGGGCCATAGCGGCGCACCATCTGATACGCTTCGCCGCCGGCTTCTGAGGAAAAATACAGCCCCTCCAAGTGGATGCTTTTTCCGAGGTATTCTTCCCTGTTGCGATAGATATCGTTGATTTGCGTCAGATAAAGGTTTTCTTTGATCTCCACCTCCGCCTTTTTGGCGCAGGCTACGCAGCAAAAAGCACCGCCGCCGCGCACAGTATGCTAAAAAAACGCCTCATCTTCTCGCCCCCTTTGTTTCATTATATCATACGGCAGGAAAAAGGAAATTTAAAAACGACAGCGAATCAATTTACTATAGTGAAAGAGAGGAAAAACATGTTGCCATTACAATATCTGCATGCCTCGCCATCGCGAGAGCAGCTTTATGAATACCGGGTGGAAAGCCTTTAAGACAATCTTCTTGGCTCTATGAACCCAGAGCGGCTGGAAGAATACTTATCCGAAATTGCCAGCGAGGGCTGGCGGCTTTCGCATATCCTTTCCAACGAGCTTGGCGTGAACGGCGCCAGCCTCGGCAAGATGTTTTTCAACGCGACAATGGATCAGATCATCATGATCTTCGAGCGGCCGTATATTGATCCGTGGCAGCTGGCGCAAAAAAGAATAGCCGACCGCGGGAACTGTACGTCAAAAAACTATAATTTAGAGAGCCCCCTGCGGCCGGTAAAAGTTTTATTGCAGAACGGCGAGCACATATATGTTCAGCTGCAGTTTTACGAATACCGCCCTACGGAAATAAAATCTCTTGGTCGATATTGACTTTTTGACTGTTTTCGAAGAGCCCATACCCATCCGGGACGTTTGCGCCCTAACCCTCAGCCGGGACGAGAAAAACAAACATCTTCTCTGCTCAGATTTTATCCAAATAGAGCTCGAGGAAAGCGCGGTTTCAAGATTTTTCAGGCCAACGTCACCATTCGCAAATCCTTGGGAAAGCAAGGTATCTTGGCGCATCATGAGCCAGTACACTTTTGCAACATGAGCCTTGAGGCGCTCTCTAAAATTAAAAAATACTACGGCATTGACGCTGTCGTTGCGCCGGAAAAAATGGCCTCCGGGGGATGGATTTGCCGCTGCGGCACCCAAAACTACGATCCCCGCTGTACACTTTGCGGCCGGTTAACCCCGGAAAGCGAAGCACAAAGCGAGGAGACCTTCTTCTCCTCCCTGTACGAAGAAGCCGAAGCGCTCTCCTCTGCATCGGAAATTTTTCAACGGTTTTCCCAAATAGAAAGTACCCCGGCGGATCTTAAGGAAGAAATGGAAAAACTAGCAAAAAGCGAGCGTATGTATGGGAACATGCGCAGTTCTGCTCTTAAAATTATAATGCAATATTTGGAAATCGTAGATCCCGCAGAATAATGACGCAAAATCGAAAGGAGTTCACCATGTCTAAAAAAATCTTAGCTATTTTAGCCTCGGCGCGGAAAAAACGGCAATACCAGCGCGCTGCTCGACGTCTGCCTTAACGGGGCGGAAGAAGCCGGCGCGGAAGCCGAGCGCATCTGCATCGGCGCTCAGCAGATCGCCGGATGCCTGGGGTGCGAGTTCTGTCACAAAAACCATGCGCTTTGCATCCAGAAAGATGCGATGCAGCCGCTTTATGAAAAATTCAGGAGGCAGACGCCATCGTGCTGGCCAGCCCGGTCTATTACGGCGGATTCACCGCCCAGCTCAAAGCCTTTATCGACCGACTCTACTGCCTGACGGAAAAGAAGGCCAAAAAGTGCGCGCTGTTGCTCACCGCCGGGGCGGCGCAGGGAAAAACTGCGACAGCGCAATTTCCTCTTACGAGATCGCGGCGCACTATCTAAATTGACGGATATGGGCTACGCGCTCGCGGACAATGTGGATAGTCCGCAGGACGTGCAGAGGAATTCGGCTTGCAAAAAAGCCCGGGAGCTTGGCGTTGCGCTGGCAAAATAATCTTTGCCACAGCAATAGCGGAAACAAAAAACACCGGCGGTGGCCGGTGTTTTTATTTGCCTATTTCTGTTCGGATGCGGCGCAGGGATGCGCATCTTCCACAACTTTGCTCGGCACCTGGTTGAACAGCGTGGAAACCGAGACGCGCTCATGGATGCGCAGAACCGCCTCCGCGAATAGCGGCGCCACAGAGACTGTGACCATCTTTTTCGAAGCCGCGAGATACGGGTTTTCCACCGTATCCGTGCTAATAAGCATTTCAATGGGGCTTTCATCGATGCGCTTCACGCCCTTTTCCCGGAGCATATTATGCCCGAGGCAGGAGAGAATACGCTTTGCGCCCTTTTGTTTCAAGACATGCGCGATATCCGCCAGCGTGCCGCCAGAGATCGTAAAGTCGTCCACAATCATGCAGTCTTTTCCCTCAACGTTGCCGATGAGCTCCAAAATCTCAGCCTTTTCATCGTGCCCGGCGCGGGTTTTATCCCCGATGGCCACGGGCGTGCCCAGATAATCCGCATATTTGCGGGCGGTTTTGGCAAAGCCGGCATCCGGAGAGACAACCACAAGATTTTCTGAAAGGCCCATGCCCTTTGACCACCTCGCACAAAATGGGCAGCTAATACAGGTGATCCATGGGGATCCGGAAGAAACCTTGAACCTGTGGGCTGTGTAAATCCATGGTGATAACACGGTCCGCCCCGGCGGTTTCGATGCAGTCCGCACAGACTCTGGCGCGGATGGAAACCCGAGGCTCGTCCTTCTTATCGCCCTTGGCATACCCGAAATACGGATGATGACAGTAATCGAGCTGGCGCTGGCGCGCTTCAACGCGTCAATCCAGAACAAAATCTCAACGAGTTCGTTGTTCGGGTCCAGCCCGATGGGCTGAATGAGATAGACGTCGTGATCCCGGACAGTTTCCTGTACGCGCACGAAGATGTTGCCGTCCGAGAAGTGAATCACTTCGCTCTTCCCGAGTTCCGTCCCCAGATATTTGCACATTTTCTTTGCAAAAGAGCCACCCGTGCTGCCGGCAAATATCTTGATAATATTCCCTTGTTCTAAATGCATTTCCTACCTCTTACCCTCGCAATATATTCGCGTTTCTAAGGCCTGTTTTCTTTCTTTTATACTACCACAACAGCCTCGTTTCTTCAACTGCTTTTAAGCATTTGAAAATAAAATTTGCAGGCAGGAGGAAATTTCCAGATTGCCCCGCTGCTCCTTTCCCACAAAAGTGCCCGGACGAAACGCGCCGTGTGCATCGCTGCCCTGGCTTAAAAACAGGCCTCTTTTATGGCCTTCCTGCCTAAAATATTCACACTCCTCATCGGTATGGGCAGGGTAATACGCCTCTATGCCATCAAGCCCCTCGGCCACCAGGCAATCCAACATGGCGGGAAAATCCTGGGCATATGCGAGAAGCGGGTGCGCCCAAACAGCCTTGCCCCCGGCCTCGTGGATGAGGGCGATGGCCTCCTCCCGGCTCAGGCGGTAGCGCTCTACAAACCCTGCGCCCCCGCGGTTCAAAAAACCGGGCAAAGGCATCGGCAACGTCCGCCGCATACCCGCCTTTTACCAGCGCTGCCGCGATATGCGGCCGGCCGATGAGGTTGCCCCGGCATGCGCGCGAATTTCCTCTAGGCTGATTTGATACCCGGCCCGGCAGAGCTTTTCCGCCATCTCTTGCGCCCGGCTTTCCCGCTTCTCCGCCAGCGCCTGGCAAACCGCGGCAAACCGCTCATGGTGCAAATTTACGCCATAGCCCAGGATATGCAGCTCCCCCTCGTACTGCACGGAAAACTCCACGCCGGGCAGCCCGCGGATGCCCAGCGCTTTTGCTTCCTCCAAAATTCCTCGACGCCGGTAATGCAATCGTGATCCGTCAGCGCGGCATATTCTAACCCCGCCTTTTGCACTCCCGCGCCATTTCCGCCGGGGTTTGTGTGCCGTCCGAGGCGGTGGAGTGCATGTGGAGATCCGCTCTCATGCCTTTTTGCCTTCCGCCTTGCTGATAAACTTTGCGCTGTCGATGACAAAGCGCTCGTGCTCCGCCTCCGCGATTTTTTCCGCCTCGTCGAAAGCCTCGATTGCAAACGTGAGCTTTCTTCTATCCACCGCCGTAAGAACCGCCTCCACCCGCACTTTCATCCCCAGCGGCGTGGCGGAGAGATGCTTTAGCGCGGCGTAAGTGCCCACGGTGGACTGCCCTGCTTCCAGCATGGGCGCCACAGCCTTCCACGCCGCCTCTTCCATCAGCGCCAGCAGCGAAGGCGTGGAGAGCACGATGGCCTCTCCGCTGCCGATCTGCCGGGCGGTCATATGCTCCAAAACCTCAGCTTCTACGGTATATTTTGTTCCAATTTTTAATTCTGCCATATTCTTTCCTTTCAAAACGAAGTCACCCCTATTATACACGCCTGCTCCCTCAAATCCAAGCCGGTAATTTGGCGCGATTCCTTGACGCAATTTCTCCCCAGCCGTATACTATATTTAGAGTCTTTTTTTGGAGGCAAACATGCCAAAGAGCACCAGAAATATGTTAATTAGCGGGTATAGCTGTATTGTCTGCGGGGGCGCTTTCCCTGGCGCTGGCTCTCCCCACGCTGGGGGTGTGGCCAACCGGTATTCCTTTGCGTGTATCTTCTGCGCGCTGCTATTTGGCGTGTTTACCGTGCTCTCCTGCCATACCCGCCGGGATTTTCGGCTTTGGCAGGGGTTGGCGCTCATGCTCGGCGGGATCATCTGGGTTGTCTTTTCCATTCGGCCTTCCTTTATCTGGCTTTCCGCCTTTTTTGGCGCGCTCATGGCGCTTTGCGGCGCGGGGCTTTCCTTTATTCGCGGCTCTTTTGCGGGGTTTCTTGGGCTGGTGCACAGCACGGTTTGCGCGCTCATGCTGGTGATGAGCGGCATGGGGCTCTATCTATCGGGAATCAGCTTTTTCCGAGCTGACGTATCTAATACAGAGTTTTTGGCCTTTGGCTCCTTCTTTATCTGCGGCGTCATCACCTTTCTGGAATCCCGCCGCAAAAAAGCTTAGCTGCTCAAAGGCGGCCTGCTCTACCTGCAAAATGCGAATCCATGAAGCAGTTCAAAGCTGGACGCATGGCTATCTTAACTGCTACAACAACCGCCGAACCAAAGCAAAGCTTAAGGGCTTGCCGCCTGTTATCCACAGACAGCGAGTCCTTTTGGCCGCTTAGCCTATTTTCTTTGCAAACAGTTGTCTAACTTTTGGGGGCAGTTTAATACTGGCGCTCTTTTTTTATTTCTTTTTATTTTCCATGACCGAGGCGACAATGCCGCAGGCAATCCCACCCACCGGGAACACCACCCAACCTGGATGCCATTTGCCAAACAGGAATCCCAACAGCAAGAAAACCGCAGTGGCCGTCATCATAATGGCGCCGCAGACAATGCCGCTCTGCTCTTCGCTCTGTTTTTGCCGCTCCCTTTGGCGCTGTTTTTTATTGTATTTTTCGATATCATATTTATCTTTTTGCATGCCCAGATAGACAAAAGCGGAAACTGCCGCCGCCGCGCAGAGCAGCAGCGCCCCGACGGCCGCATCTATGCTCGCCCCCAGCATGGGCAGCGCGATGATGAGCATCACGCCCAAAAACAGCAGCCCCATGGCCAGCGACATGCCCACAGCAAAAATATGCTGATAGCGTTCCTTTTTCGCGGGCGTATAGAAATCCTCGATCACAGGATTTTTCTTCTCAAATTGCTCCATGGCAATGCCGTGGAAGATGAAGATGGGCAGCGCGATAGCCACAAAGCCAAATAGCGCGATGAGGCCGATTTCCATGGAAGCGAAGGCCCGGAACAGCATCATGGCCGCGGCGCCCAAAATAAGCAAGCCCACCCCCAGGGCCATATATAGGCTGGTGCGGTTTTGAAAGGCATCGTAGCCGGCGATATCTTCTCTATCTTGCTGCGAAATATCGGCCAGGGCGAGATCGTCCATGCTGCAGGAAAACAGCTTGCAGAGCAGCAACATCTTATCCATTTCGGGATAGGATGCGCCGGCCTCCCACTTGAAACTGCCTGCCGGGAAACCCCAGCTGTTCTGCGAGCTGTTCTTGACTCAACTCGCTTTTTTTGCGTAAATAGGATAAATTTTCTGAAAAAGCCATTGTGCTTCCTCCTTGTGTTGATGCCACTATCTTATCGTATCACAATTCATCTCTTCTACCAACTTCCCGTTTCTTTTGCTAAAATTTGCGCAACTTCCGGTTGCGCCGCGCAACCCAGGCGTCTTTTTGCATCCAGGGCTCGCCAAGTATGGGGTAGAAAGTGTATAATGGTAAAAAAGTACCTCGGAGGTGGAGCATGAAAAAAATCGGATTTATCGGCGTCGGCGTGATGGGGCGCGCCCATGGTGGAAAACTTGATGAAAAACGGGTTTGAAGTGGCAGTATACGCCCGGCGGCCGGAAGCCGCGGAAAAGCTTGTGGCGGCAGGCGCCGCATTTTGCGACAGCATCGCAGCCTGCGCGGCCGGGCGGGACGCGGTGATCACCATGGTGGGCTTTCCCAAGGATGTGGAGCAGGTTTACCTGGGTGACGGCGGGATTTTGGCGCACGCAGACAAAGGCACTATCCTTATCGACATGACCACCACCAGCCCCAAGCTTTCCATGCGCATTGCCGCGGCCGCAGAGGAAAAAGGCCTTTTGCGCTGGATGCTCCGGTCTCGGGCGGAGACGTGGGCGCCCGGGCGGCGACGCTCTCCATCATGGTGGGCGGGGATGCGGAAGCGTTTGAAAAATGCCGGCAGATTTTTGAGGCAATGGGGAAAAACATCGTTTACCAGGGCAAGGCTGGGGCGGGCCAGCATACCAAAATGGCCAACCAAATTGCGCTGGGCGGCGCGATTGCCGGGGTTTGCGAGGCGCTTTCCTACGGTAAAAAGCTGGGCTCGACCTTTCCACTATGCTTGGCTCCATCAGCGCCGGCGCCGCCGGGAGCTGGCAGATGAGCAATATGGCGCCCCGCATGCTCGCCGGGGATTTCCAACCGGGATTTTCATTAAGCACTACCTAAAGGACATGGGCATCGCGCTAACAGAAGCCGCGGATTTCGGCCTTACCATGCAGGTACTGGAGGATGTGCGGGGGATGTATGCCGCTCTGGCCGAGGAGGGCATGGAAAACCTGGGCACCCAGGCGTTATTTAAATACTATGACAAATAGCTGCATCCGCCCGGCACAGCCGGCCGACGCCTCCCGACTGGCAGAGATTCTCGTCTTTGCCAAGCGCGCTGCCTACCGAGATATTTTCCAGGACGACTACGGCTCCTTTGCGCAAATACAGGTACTGCCTTTGGCGTTGGAATTTGCCCAGGGAGCGGGGCTGGAGGATATTTTTGTGGCGGAGGAGGCCGGCATCATAAAGGGCATGATGCGCTGGAAGGGCCGAGGCGCCGAAGCCGAGCTTTGCGAACTCTATGTGGATCCCTTCTTCCAGGGCGATGGCCTGGGCAAAAAGCTGCTGGCGCAATTTTTCTGCCTGGCCCGGGCATACGGCGCAAAAAAAGCGCGGCTTTGGGTATTGGAGCAAAACAGCCGGGCGCGGAGCTTTTATGAAAAATCAGGTTTTGCCGCCAACGGCAATGTAACGCTGGAGCCCGGATATTCCGTGCGCAAGCTGGAGTATGAAAACAGCTCTAGCTGTACAAAAAGGCGCTATCTCTAGCGCCTTTTATTGTTCCTGTTTTTCTTTTTACTGCGGGAACGAATGCGCAGCAATAGGGCGACGCCCGCAGCCAAAGCCCCTGTTCCCAAACTGCCTATCCACAGCGCATTCAACATCTTTTGGCGCCCCTGCTCCCCGATCTGCACCGTCACCGACACCGCCTGCACAACTTCCCGGTAGTTTTGGGGATCCGCTCGGGGTATAGACGGCCGTATACGTTTTTTCTCCCAGGCGCAGAGCGGCATCCTGCTCGGCCCAGGCCCAACCTTCGGGCAGCAGAATCTCGCCGAGTTTTGTGCCTTTTTCGTATTCCTGCGCCTCTACGGCCGGAAGCTCTACCTTTGGCTCTGCCTTTGCCACCACCAGCGGCACAACCCGGCGCACGGTTCCCGTCTGTTCATCCCAGCCCTGAAGAATAGAATAATCGTAATTGGCGGTATCTGAAGGCGTATAGAGCGCGGCATAGCCATCGTTGTTCACAGTGGGCACGGTTTCTGGCCGCTCCCAAGCCCAGCCCGCGGGCAGCGCAACATCCCCAAGCGTGCCCTCCGGCCGGTATTCCACGGGATCGATCAGCGGTATGGAAACCTTGCCCTCTCCTTTTTATCATGTGCACGCTGACCCTGCGCACCACCGCTCCTTTTGCCTCATCCCATCCGGAGACGCCAGTATAATCGTAATTGGCGGTATCGCCAGGGTAGTAGGCCATATCAAAGCTCGCGCCATCTTGCTCCCATTCCAGCATGAGGCTGCCATTGACAAAGGCATATTTCCCCTGCCCCGCAGGCGTCAGAAAAACCGCGGAGGAGAGCGGAGAGCCATAGCGCACCGTGGCCCCCGATGGGAAGGAGACATCTTTCGCTGCCGCCGGCTCCACCCGCAGCGCGACTTTGCGCGTAAGCACCTGGGCGCCGGCGCTGTTCCAGCTATAGTCCGCGGCATTTTCCGGCGTAAAATCCACCGAGATCATCACGCCGTTGTCCGATACGTCCGGCCGAGAGGCCAGGTTCTCCTCAGGGCTCACCGAAAAAGTCCCCAGCCCCGTTCCTCCCCTCAAAGCGCCCTGGGAAAGCGTCTGCCCATACGTCACGAGGATCTCCTCCGGAAACTGCACGCCCGTGCCGGCATATTCCGTGACGCTCTCATTAAACACAGTTTGTTCCACGGCTCTTTTTGATAGAGCACCAGTGCCGCGCCCGTCGCTTCCTCTTCTTTGGCGCAAATCCACCACTCCAAAGGCTGCCCACTCTGGTCCCGGCCAAAATAAAGAACTTGGCCAGCGAAATCCTTTTCCCAGGAGCAGCCAATCTGCTCTTTTTCCGCCAAAACCAGCTTGTTTTGCAGCTTTCTGCCCAGCTGCACCGGCGCGGTAGCCCGGGCAAAAGCTTCGCCCTGGGCTGCCGGAGTCTCCATCCAGATTTTCAGCGTATAGGAGCCCAGGCGGGATAGTTCTTCCCCAAAGGCAGCGGTATTGAGCGTCATCTCCGTTTGCCCATCTTTTTTTGAATTTGTTGCGCCGCCATCAGCACGGGATAAGCCGCCTTGCCCTCACTAGGATAGGCGCAGAGCACCACATATGCGCCCTTCCTCGCTCCAACAATCCCCTTGAGCGCAATCGTATCTTCTGAGGCCCGATAAGAATCCACGGAAAACGCAGTATGATCCGTTGCTTTTAGATACATGCCATATACGCCGCTCTGCGCCGCGCCTTCTTCGCCCACGCCCGAGAGATCCACCTGCGCCATTGCCGCGCCGCCCTGCGCGGCCAGCACAGAGGCATCTGCCATGGCGGCAAAGCTCACTGCGCCCACATCCACCCGGCACAGCGCGGCCACACCCTTCTGCTGGAATACCTGCGCCGATGCAAGGCCCGCCGTGCGTTCCACCACCAACACTTCATTGCTCCCCGCAGCCGCCGTGCGCACCCAAGCTCCTCCCCGGGCACTGGCATAATAAGCTTTTGGGATGATCTGTTCGCTCTGCGCAGAAGGCGCATCCTCCTGGCTATAGAAGAGCGTCCCCTTCGCTTCGTCCGCCGCAGGCAGATAAAAACGGTCGGTCATCTGCTCTTGCAGGCCAGTTTTTGTATTATAGGCCTGCACAGTACTCGGGCGCACAATGGTGAGCTCCCCTGGGTAAAGTGCTTTTCAAACATTGGGCTTTCGCCGGAAACCACGGCGTTTGCCCTATAGTTTTTTCTCCAGACCGGTTTTAAGCCCGCTATTGAGGTATGCGCGGACATCGCTGCGGCCATAGTGGTTTGCAAAGGCAGGCTGATAAAGCGCGGCGCCGGCCGTCTGCCCGGAGGCTGGAAAAAGGGCGCAGGCAAGAGCGGCGCAAAGCGCCCAGGCTGCCCATTTTCTTTTGCGCGCGGTCTTTTTCAAACCAAACAGCTCCTCCACGGTATATTGTTCTTTTATTTTATCCGCGCGGCCAAGAAAAAACAAGCCCCGAAGCCCCGGGGAAGTTTCAAAGGGCGTTTCAAGGTTGTAAATTTGCATAAAAAAGAGCGCATATACTGCGCTCCAAGCTTTAAAAAGCAAATTTCCACATGTTGAGCATTTTAAAGGCCATATATCCAAATGCAATGCCCAGCGCCACCCCGACAAGAACGTCCGAAGGGTAGTGCACATACAGATACATCCGGGAAAAAGCAATAAGCCCCGCAAGCACCAGCGCCCAGCTGCCCAGCTGCCTATCGACCAAAAAAAAGCGCCATTGCCGCGGCAAAGGATGTGAGCGTATGCCCGGAAGGGAAGGAAGAATCTCTGGGCGCCCGGACGATGAGATCCACTCCGGGTTTTTTTCGCAAAGGGCCGCGCTCTGCCAAACAAGGGCTTTAACACAAAACTGCCCACGATGAGCCCCATGGTAAGAGCAAACGCCATGCAAATGCCCGCAAAACGATAGGTTTTCGAGCAGACAAACCCGCAATGACCACCAGCCAGATAAACCCACCGTTGCCCAGCGCAGAGATAAACGGCATGACAATATCGCCAGACAGGCTGCGCAAATGCTTATGGATGTAATCTAAGATGGATAGTTCCAGCTTCACAGGCTTTCCTCCAATTTTTTTTCTACCCCATTAGAGTAGTATTTTCTATTATATCACGGGATCGCAAAATCTCAACTTATTTTTATGAAATATATTTTTAAAGTTTTGTAAAAAAGGCCCGGACAAGTATCCGGGGCCTTTTATTACGCAACCTCACCCTGCACAGGTTCCTGTTTCTTTTTCTTTTCAAAATCAAAGGTGAGAAGCAGCTGATAAAGCGCGCATAAAAACGCAATACCGGCAAAGAGGCAAATGCCCGCAAAACCTAATTGGCCCAGCGCACCGTATTTTTCAGAAAGCCCTTCCGTTGCCCTGCCGACCTGATTGAGCCCCTTCGCCCAAATCCTTCGCAATATTCGCCTGCAATTCCGCCATATCCGAGAGGTATTGGCCATATTCCTGATAATATGCCTCCTCCAAGGTTTTCCCGCCAACAGAGCGGATTACCGCTATCTCTAAAGCATAGCTCTGCATGGCGCTTACGTCATAGCGATACCGCCCCTCCTCAAAGTTCACTTTTTTCCAAGCGCTGCGCTCGCCATTTGCCCAAGCACAACCGCAGCCACAGCCACAACCATGATGAGCGCACAAAAATACGCTTTAGTAAAACCGCTGTTTTCATTCCCATCCTCCTATTGGTTTGTCTTCTAAGTTATCTACATATTACGATATAATTCGACACAATTCAACAGGAATGAGGAGCGTTTCTCACGATTATACCGTTATTTTGATGCCAATAAAAGTGTCCGGGCGTTGCAGGATCCGGGCTGAGCCGAGCGGCCAGCAGGCGCTTAGTATAGGGATGCTGCGGGGCGTCGAAAAGCTCCTCCGTCCGCGCCAATTCCACAATCCTCCCCTTTCGCATCACCCCGACACGGCTGCAAAATTGCTGCACCAGGCCGAGATCGTGGGCGATGAACAGCACGCCCATGCCGTCTTTCTTCCTTTGTTCCAGCAGCAGCGCCAAAACTTGCGCTTGCAGCGAGGCATCCAGCGAGGAAACGGGTTCGTCCGCCACAAGATACTTTGGTTCCATGGCCATCGAACGGGCGAGGGCCACGCGCTGCCGCTGCCCGCCGGATAGCTCCCCGGGCAGCCGGGGAGATGCTCTCCCGACAGCCCGACCGCATGGATCAGTTCCAAAATCCGTGCGGCTCGGGCGTCCTTTGCCTGTATGTGCCGACTATGCGGAACGGCTCTTCCAAAATTTTCTGCACGCTCATGCGCGGGCTTAGGCTGGCGGATGCGCTTTTGGGAGACCAGCTGCGCGCTTTGCCGCCAGGCTTTGCGCTCCGCAAAAGAAAGATGCGCCGTATCCTTCCCGCCGTAAAGAGCTGGCCGGCGGGCGCGGCATACCTGCCGCACAAAATCTTTGCCAGCGTGGATTTGCCCGAGCCGGATTCCCCCACCAACCCAAAAATTTCCCCGGGATACAGAAGGAAGCTCGCGCCCTCTACCGCCAGACGGGAAGACCGGGGATAGGAAAAGCTCAGGTTTTTAGTTCAAACAGCGGCTGTTTTTCCACGGTACCCCTCCTCCACCACGACCTTTCCTCCCGCACATAAACCGGCGGCGCAATTTTCGGCGCATCCGGATGCAGCAGCCAGGTGGCCGCCCAGTGCGAATCGCTCACCCAAAACCGCGGCGGCTCTTTTAGAAAATCCATCTCCAGGGCATAAGGGTTGCGCGGGGCAAAGCGTCTCCCTCCGGGAGGTACGAAAGCTCGGGCGGCCGGCCGGGGAGATAGTACATGGGGGGTGATCCCCGGGCAGCGCCGCCAGCAGCGCCCAGGTATAGGGGTGCCGGGGGGGTAGAGTACCTCCCTTGCCTTTCCCTGCTCTACAAACTTGCCCGCGTACATCACGGCGATATCGTCCGCCAGCCGCGCCGCCACGCCAAAATCGTGGGTGATGAGCAGCAAGGCCATGCCCAATTCTTTTTGCACGGCAGCCAGCAGTTCCAGCACTTCGGCCTGCACCGTGGCGTCCAGCGCCGTGGTGGGCTCGTCTGCGATTAGTATCGCCGGCCGACAAGCCAGCGCCACACAGAGCGCCGCGCGCTGCAGCATGCCGCCTGAAAGCTCATGGGGATACGCACGGTAGCACCTTTCCGGCTCTTCCAGCCGCACCAAGGCGAGCAGTTCCAGCGCCCGCTCCCGGGCGGCTTTTTTTCCCTATCTTTTCCTGCGCCAAAATCGCCTCGACAATCTGTTGCCCCGATGGGAAACGCTTTATCCAGCGCTGTACGCGGCTCCTGAAACAGATAGGCCATCTGCGCGCCCCGCACGCGCCGCATCTCCCCGGGCGAGAGGGACAAAAGCTCCCGGCCGTTCAGCCGGATGCTCCCCGGGCCCGGGAATTGCCCTGGCAGAGCCGCATTAGGTTGCGGCAAAGCACGGTTTTGCCCGAGCCGGATTCCCCGACGATCGCCAGCGTCTGCCCGGCCCGCAGGGAAAGGGAGACGCCGCGTACAGCATAAAGCGCGCCCTTTGGCATATCGAAGCTGACTTGCAGATTTTCCACTTCCAATAGCGCCATATTCCCCCTCCTGCTACAAAACTTTAGCCAATTTCCCACTCGGCTACGTTGTGGAAGATGCCCACGCCGTGATGCCCAAGCACAGTATCCTGGGTAATGCCCGAAACCGTCGGATTCGCCACATAGACGGCGTCCACATACGCGAGGAACGTATAGGGCATATCCCGGGTGAGTTCCTCCTGGAAGGCGGCGTAGAGCTCTTTTCTCTCCACCTCGTCATCGCTCTCCCGGGCAGCCTTTAGCAGTTCGTCCACCTGAGGATTGGAATAGCCGCTGTAGTTTGCGCCTTTTTCCGTGCCGAAAACCTTATAGGTGTGGTCGTCCGGGTCGAACGGGCTGCCCCAGCCGATGAGATAGGCATCCTGCCCCGCCCAATCCACCTCGGCATCCACCGAAACCGTCACGTCTGCGCCAAGCTCCCGCAGCTGCTGGGCGCAGATGTTGCTCATGTCGATGCGCACCTGATCCCCCTGGCCGTTATGGATGACAAAGCGCAGCTTCTCTCCGCCCTTCTCATAGATGCCGTCGCCGCCCTTCTGCCAGCCCGCGGCCTCCAAAGCTCCGCGGCTTTGGCCGGATTATACTCAAATTTCTCTATATCCGGGTTGTGATACGGGCCTTTTTGCAGCGGGGAATAGGCGGCCTCTCCTTGGCCTTTTAGCACGGTATCCACAATGGCTTCCCGGTCGATGGCGTAGCTCAAAATACCTGGCAGCCCCGGTGCTTCCCGAAAAAAAAGGCACTGTTAAAGTTATATAAAATGCCGCGGTAATCCGCCGTGGCCATGTCGTAAACCGCGAACTTTCCGCCTTCGAAGCTCTTCGCGTCCTCCGGGGTAACCTGCGCCAAGCTGAGCTCACCGCTCTTTACTTGCAGCGCACGCACGCTGCTATCTTCCACAATTTTAAACACGATGGTATGGATTTTGGGCGCGCCAAAATGATATTTCTCGTTTTTTACCAGCGTGATGCTCTGCCCCATATCCCAGGCCGAGAGCCGGTAAGGGCCTGCGCCCACGGGGTTTTGGTTAAAGGCGTCTGTAGCGAGGTCCTTCCCCTCTAAAAGATGCGCAGGCAAAATCCCCATGGAAAGATAATCCAGCATCGCGACATTGGGCGCAGCCAGCTTTATTTTACAGTAAAATCGTCCGGGGTTTCGATGGAGGATATCTTCGTAGTTGGAAGCGTTTTCCGAGGCGTTGGCCGGGTCCATAATGGCCTCCAGCGTGAACTTCACGTCCTTTGATGTGAGCCTCTGCCCATCGTGGAAAAAGACATCCTCCCTCAGGCAAAACGTGTATGTGCAGGAGGCAGCATCAAACTCCCCATTTTTCCGCCACATCCGGCACGACTTTGTTCTCCGCATCGTGCCGGGTAAGCCCGGCGAACAGCAGGAGGTTGATTTCCCGTGCTCGAACAGCGCGGGGTTGATTGCGGTATAATCCCCGCTGCCATAGGTGAGCGTGCTGCCCTGCCGCCCTCGGCCGCTGCCGGGATATCTTTATTGCCGCAGGCTGCCAGGCTCAAGGCCAGCAGCGCCACCAAGATAAGCGATATCAGTTTTTTCATTCTCTTATTTCCTCTCTTTGTTTTTGTGCCGGGAAGCTGCAAAAAGCATAAAAAGCGTCAGCACCAGCGCCCCGCCGGGAATGGCAATCATCCACCAATCCCCCGAAAGCAACGAACGCTGCGAAGCCTCCAACAAACTGCCCCAAGAAACCGCCTCCACCGGCAATCCGATGCCAAGAAAGCTCAGCGTGGCCTCGGATGCGATAGCGGAACCGATGCTGCTCACAATGAGAAACGCAATGGAGGAGAAAAAGCTCGGGAGCAAATGCGTTTTTAGCAGATAAAAAATCCCGCTCCCATGCCCTTTGCCGCCAAAACATACTCCTGACTGCGCAATTGCAGCACCTCGCTGCGCACAAGCTTCGCCGTCTCCATCCAGCTCGTGAGCCCGATGACCAGGGCGAGGGAGGGGCGCTGGGCTGCCCCAGCGCAGCCTGGAGCAGGATGGCCAGCAAAATCCCGGGCAGACTCTGCAAAGCTCCGCTCCGCGCATGAGCAAGTCATGCAAAAGGCCGGGCACAGCGCCGCTAGGCTGCCATAAATGCTGCCCACCGCCGCAGAGACCGCCGCGGCGCAGACGCCGATGAAAAGCGAGGTGCGCCCGCCATGCAGCAGCATGGAAAAAACGTCCCTCCCCAGGGCATCTGTGCCAAAAAGATGCGCTGCTCCGGGCGGCTGGCTAGCCTCGGCCAGCTCCATATGCGCCGGGTCGCCTGGGGCCAGAACATCCGCAAAAAGGCAGAGCAGCAAAAGCGCGATCAAAAGCACGGCTGAAACTGGCACCCGCTTGCGCGTTTTTTTATAGGGCGGCTCAAGCGCGCTTCCGCCGCCTCCTTAGCGAAGCAAAATCGCTTATCCATGCCGCGCCCCCCCTCTGGTGGTAGGGTCTGCCCTTTCCCCTAAAAACTCCGCCAACAAGCTGCACAGCACAACCACCGCCCCTGTGAGCACGCAGAGCACCAACAGCAGGTTGTAATCGTGGTACTGCGCAGCCTCGAAAAGAGCGCCCCAGCCCAGGATACGAAAACACCTTTTCCATGATATATGCCCCGCCCAGCAAATGCGGCACCGAGAGCGCCGCCAGGGAGAGCAGCGTGGGCAGAATGTTGCGCAGGCAGTGCCGGTATAAAATGCCGGCCGGGCGCACACCCTGGCATGCAGCAGAAGCACATAGTCTTTTTCAGCTCGCCGCTCACCCGGCTACGCACCAGATAGGCGTAGCTCCAGAAATGGCCGAGCACAATGGCGAGAACGGGCAGGATGAGATGCCGCAACCGCCCCCTAAATCCCCCGCCCCGCCCACGGGATACGCCCCGCCGCTGGGCAATGCCCCGAGACCGACAGAAAAAACCGCGATGAGCAGCATGGCCAGAAAAAACCCCGGGATGCAGGAAAGCGCCGCGCCCAAGCGGCTGATAATTCTGTCCGGCATCGAACCTTCGTGGGCGGCGCAGTAAATCCCCAGAGGAACGGCCAGGGCGAAGGTAGCTAAAAAGCTGTGCCGCAGAGCAGCAGCGTGTTCCCCGCCCGCGCCCCTATCACGGAAAAGACATCCTGCTTATATTGAAAGGAGATGCCGAAATCCCCGCGAAGCGCATTCCCGCACCAGATGACAAACTGCGAGAAGAGCGGCTCGTCTAGCCCGAGCTTTTCCTCCGCCGCAGCGCGCTGATCTGGGTTCATGCGCTCCACACTCTGCCCGTAGTACGCCCGGAGCGGGTCTCCCGGGGCCAGGCGGGAGAGGAAAAATACGAAAACGATGAGCAACAAAAACAGCAAAACCATCTGCGCTGCCTTTCGAAACAGTTTCATACTCCCCTCCTTCCATAAAAAAGCACTTCCCGCGAAAATTCGCAGAAAAAAATGCCTTCGTGACATCGTTAATAAAGGGCCAGGTTAGTGCGTCCCGCGCGGCCCTTCCTGAGCCGCTGTTATGGACAAGGGTTATTATACTAAAACCTGCGGCTGCGTCAAGGTTTGACAAGGCTTCCTCCGGCTACTATAATAAAGAAAAGCGTATCAAGAAGATACCGGATTTTGCCAGGAAGGCCGCGCGAAAAGCGCTTCTTTTCATGGCTTTTTGTTGGGAGGATAGCAATGACTCTGGAACAATTTTTCCAGCAGAACCCCAAGGCCGCCATCGCGTTTTCCGGCGGCGTGGATTCTGCCTACCTGTTATATATGGCAAAAAAGTGCGGCGCGGATGCCACCGCCTACTATGTCAAAACCCAGTTCCAGCCGGCCTTTGAGCTGGCGGACGCGCGCCGCTTGGCAAAAGAGCTCGGGGCAAGGATGACTGTGCTCGCGCAGGACGCTTTTAAATAAAGAGGTGGCGGCCAATCCGGCGGATCGCTGCTACTACTGCAAGCAGGCTATTTTTAACGGGATTCTGGCCGCGGCCCATGCGGATGGATACGCCCTTGTTTTGGACGGCACCAACGCCTCCGACGACGCCGGAGACCGGCCCGGTATGCGGGCGCTCCGAGAGTTTTCTTTCCGTGCGCTCGCCGCTGCGGGAATGCGGACTCGTCAAAGGCGAGATTCGGCGGCTTTCAAAGAAGCCGGGCTGTTCACCTGGAACAAACCGGCCTACGCCTGCCTCGCGACTCGCATACCCACCGGCCAGCCCATCACCGCCGAGCTTTTAAGCCGCATCGAACAGGCGGAGGACGCGCTGTTTTCCCTGGGCTTTAGCGATTTTCGCGTCCGGGTATTTTCCGGGTGCGCCCGCTTAGAGCTAAAAGAGGAGCAGATGAGCCGGGCGATAGAGCTGCGCGGCAAAATCCTCGCTGCCCTTGGCGGGCAGTTTTCCGGCGTGCTGCTGGATTTGGTAGAACGGAAATAAGGAGAAGAAATGGATAAAAATCAGTTAATTTCCCTGCTGGAGCAGGTGCAAAGGGAGATCTCTCGCCGGAAGAGGCTGTGGGGAAGTTTCGCCTCGCCCCTTTGAGGATTTGGGCTATGCCAAGGTGGATCATCACCGGGCCCTGCGCCAAGGCGCGGCGGAGGTCATCTATGGCCGGAGCAAAACCCCGGAGCAGATTTTGGGCATCACAAAATCCATGATTGCCGGGGGCGCCCGCAATATCCTCATCACCCGGATGTCCAAAGAGGCCGCGGCGCTGGTGGAAAAGGAAGTGCCGCTGGCATACTACCCCATCCCGCAGGTGGGCGTCGCCGCCCCGGCGGAGCAGCCCCTTTTGGGCGAAATTGTGGTGGCCTCCGGCGGGGACGAGCGATATGGCCGTCTGCGAGGAGGCCGCGCTCACAGCGGAAGCGCTCGGCAACCACGTCACCCGGCTCTACGATGTGGGCGTGGCCGGGCTGCACCGGCTGCTGGCGCAGCTGCCTGTTCTGGAAAAGGCGCGGGTCGTCGTCGCGGTGGCGGGGATGGAGGGCGCGCTGGCCAGCGTCATCGGCGGGCTGGTGCGTTGCCCGGTCATCGCCGTGCCCACCAGCGTCGGCTACGGCGCGAACTTTGGCGGGCTTTCCGCGCTTCTATCCATGCTCAATTCCTGCGCCAGCGGGTGCAGCGTGGTAAATATCGACAACGGCTTTGGCGCTGGGTTTCTCGCCAGCCGCATCAATCAGATGGAGGGAATCAAATGAAGACGTTATATTTGCAGTGCGCCATGGGCGCGGCGGGGGATATGCTCATGGCGGCGCTCTACGAGCTGCTGGACGAGCAAGGCCGCGCGGAATTTTTGACAGAGATGAACGCCCTGGGGCTGCCCGGGGTGCGGGTGACTGCGGCCGCGGCGCAAAAAATGCGGCATTTGGGGTACGCAAATAAAGGTCAGTGTGCATGGGGAGGAAGAGCATTCCCGATGCGCACGACCACGCGCATGGAGATCATGATCACGGCCACGGCGAGCATGACCACAGCCACGGCGAGCATGACCACGACCATGCCCATCACGACCACAGCCACGGCGAGCACGACCACAGCTACGGCGATCACGACCACAGCTACGGCGAGCATGACCACAGCCACGGCGAGCACGACCACAGCTACGGCGAGCACGACCACGGCCACGGCGATCATGACTACGACCATGCCCATCACGACCACTGCGATCATGACCTCGACCATGGCCATCACGACCACCACCATACCCATAGCCATTCGGGCATGGCGGATATTGTGCACCTGCTCTCGCACCTGCCCGTTTCCGAACAGGTGCGGAAAAACGCAGAGGCCGTGTATGCCCTCATCGCCCAGGCCGAATCCCATGCCCATGGCCAGCCGGTGAGCGAAATCCACTTTCACGAGGTGGGCACGCTGGATGCCGTGGCCGACGTGGTGGGCGTTTGCATGCTGATGGAGCGCATCGGCGCGCAGAAAGTGCTGGCCTCCCCGGTGCATGTGGGCAGCGGCCAGGTGCGCTGCGCCCATGGCATTTTGCCCGTTCCCGCCCGGCCACGGCGCATATTCTTGAGGGCATCCCGTGCTACGGTGGCGCGGTGCAGGGCGAGCTATGCACCCCTACCGGCGCGGCGCTTTTAAAGCATTTCGCGGAAAGCTTCGGCGCGATGCCCGTGATGACGGCCACGGCCGTGGGCTATGGCATGGGGTCCAAGGATTTCGAGGCGGCCAACTGTGTGCGCGCCTTTTTAGGCGAAGACGCCGCCGGAGAGGGCGGGCCGAACGGCGAAATCGCAGTGCTCTGCTGCAATCTGACGATATAACCGGCGAAGCCCTGGGCTTTGCGGAGGAGGCGCTCTTTGCCGCCGGTGCGCTGGACGTGTTCACGCTGCCCATCCAGATGAAAAAGAGCCGCCCGGGCGTGCTGCTCTGCTGCATCTGCGAGGAATCCGCCGCAGATAAGCTGGCCGCAGCCATGCTTTCGCATACGAGCACATTCGGCGTGCGCAAGAGCATCTGCCCGCGCTATATGCTCTCCCGCAGCTTTTCCGAGGTGCAAACGCGCTATGGCACTGTGCGCATCAAGACCGGAACGGGCTACGGAGTGGAAAAAGCAAGCCGGAATACGAGGATATCGCCCGCATCGCCCGGGAGCAAAACCTTCCGCTGGGCGAAGTGATAAAGAACTCAGATAGCAAAAGAGCGCTGCATATGCAGCGCTCTTTTTAGCTAGCTACAAGCAAGCGCCATCGCGCATTCTTTCTGCTAAGATAAACAGAATAGAGGCGGCTATGGAAGATAAAATCTGCGGCAACTGCAAAAATTTCAGGTTGCACTATATCAGGTACGGCAAAGGAGACTATCGGCCGCTTTTATATGGGCACTGCGTCAAGCCCCGCTTAAAAAGCGATGTGCGGCCGAAACCGCCTGCATACATTGGCAAAAGCGCGAATAAAAAATCTCCCTTCCTATGCATAAGACATCAAACGGTGTCCAATAATAGGATTGTTACACTGCTCGGTGTACGATGTCAGTATAAATTTTACTGACAGGAGGGAGCACGTATGTCGTACCGACGCATTCGGGATTTGCGGAGGACGCGGATTTAAGTCAGCGGGAGCTGGCCGAAATTCTGCACATGCATAAAACCACCTATTCCCGGTACGAAACCGGCGTGCGCGAACTGCCCCTGAATATCGCGATTCTCATCGCCAAATACTATAACGTGAGCCTCGACTATCTCGCTGGGCTCACCAACAATCCTCAGGTAAAATAAAAGAAGCAGGCTCGCTGGCCCGCTTCTTTTTTATGCTTTTTTCCGCATCAGGCGGTTGATCACAAAGGCGAATATCCGCTCGAGCACAATTAAGCCCGCCGCCAGCAAGAGCACAATAGGCAAAAGCGAAGCCCCGGGCAGCGCCACGCAGCAAATCCCGGAATAGATAGATGGCCGCAAAAATACCCACCGCCGTCGTGCCAAGAAGGAAAACCCGCAGCTTGTTGAACGGCCAGCAGGATTTGAACAGCGCCGCCAGGCTCACCACCACGAGCAGCAAATACATCACGCTCTCCGCCATCTCTGCCGAAAGGGCCAGCCCCGGCGCCAGCAGCCAGACTGCCGCCACCGCGCATACCACCGCCAGCGCGTTTGGCAGCGCGCGCCGGAACACCGAGGGCAAAACCGCCCGGTAATCTTGCGGCCATCCGGCTCGAAGGACATGAACAGCGTGGGTAACCTTCAATCGCCAGGTCGATGAGCGTAATCTGATGGGCACAAAGGGGAACGGGATATTCAAAAACACGCAGAGCAGCGAGATGATGGCCGAATAGATGGTTTTGACAAAGAAGATGCTGGCCACCCGGGTGACGTTGTTCACCACCCGCCGCCCCTCGGCCAGAACATCCGGCAGCGCGGCGAAATCCGAATTTAGAAGCACCAGCTGGGAAACCTGACGGGCGGCATCGCTGCCTTCGCCGATGGCGATGGAACAGTCCGCCTCCCGCAGCGCCAGAAGATCGTTGACTCCGTCTCCCGTCATGGCGACTTTGTGCCCGGCTTTTGCAGCGCCTGCACCAACTGCTTTTTTTCTGGTGTGGGGAAACCCGGCCAAATACGGCATACTGCTCTGCCGCCGCCGCAATCTGCTCCTCTCCCTCCACCTGGCTCATATCGATATAGCGCTCCGCTCCATCCAGGCCGGCCGCCGCCGCAATCGCGGAGACGGTTTTCGGGTTATCCCCGGAAATGACTTTGAGCGCCACGCCTTCCTTCTTAAAATAACCCAGGGTTTTTGCGGCGTTAGGGGCGCACAGCGTCCGCGATGACGATGGCGCGAAGGGGGCGAATTTTGGGCAGCGGGCTTTCCGCCAAAACCGCTTCCTCCGCCAGCCCTGCCAAAATGACCCGGCTCCCCGCTCCATTTGCGCCGTCACTTCCTCCGGCAGCCCGCCCTCAGGGCAGAGCCGCTCGGGCGCGCCCAGCACAAAAACCGTGCCGTCCCCAAAGCCCATGGCACTCCATTTGCGCTGGGAGGAAAAGGGAACCTGATAATCCGGCGCATAGGTTTCGTCCTTCTCATAAAAAGCTGGAAAGCGCCTGGAACGTGGCGTTGTTGTCGTCGGTATGGGAGAGGAACGAGCCCATGAGTGCCTCAAAAGGCGCATCCTCCCCGCCGGGCAGCGTGATAACCTCTTCGACCTGCATACGCCCCTCGGTAATCGTGCCGGTCTTATCCAGGCAGAGCACGTCCACATGCGCCAGCGTCTCCAGCGCATACAGCTCCTGCACCAGCACTTTCTTTTGAAAGCGCTATAACCCCGGCGGCCAGCGCGATGCTGATCAGCAGCACAAGCCCTTTGGGCAGCATCCCGAGCAGCCCGGCGGCGGTGCCGATGACGCTTGCATCCAATGCGTCTCCCCGGAAGAAATATGCTTGGACAAAAAGAATGACTCCCAGCGGCACGATGAAAAACCCGGTAAACCGGGTAATTTTGCGCATGGAAGAGAGCAGCTCGGAATACACCTTGCGGTGAACCTTCGCCTCCTCTGCAATTTTGGTGGCGTAATTATCGCTGCCCACATGCTCGACCTGGGCGCGGCATTTGCCCGAAAGCACAAAGCTTCCCGAAAGCACCATATCCCCAGGCTGTTTTGTAATGGGGTCGCTCTCGCCGGTCAGAAGGGATTCGTTTACCTCAACTTCGCCCTCCAAAAGAATCGCATCCGCGCAAATCTGCCGCCCGCCCTCCAGGCAAAGCACGTCGTCTCTCACCAGCTCTTCTACGGGCAGCGAGCAAATCGCCCCGTCCCGCAGCACATCGGCCTTGGGCAGGGAGAGCAGGGAAAGCTTGTCCACCAGCTTTTTGGCCTGAAGCTCCTGAAAAATGCCGATGGCGGTATTTAAAAGGATGATGGCAATAAACAGCAGGTTGGACCATGCGTGCACCGCTGCCAGCGCCAGGGCGATGATCAGGTTAAACAGGTTGAACAGCGTGCAGATGTTTTCCTTGAAAATTTGGCCGGTGGTGCGGGTAATCTTCTCGGGCGCGGCGTTTTGCAGCCCGGCGGCCTTCTGGCTTTGCACCTGGGCGCTAGAAAGCCCTACTTTGGGGGACGGGTTTAGACGGTTTTGCTCCATGCTATCCTCGTTTCGTTGCAAGATAATATTTTGGTCTAGCAAGTATTATAGCATAGAAAAACAAAAGGACAAAACCCTCCTTTAGAAAAGCGCGGTTACTGCTCTACCTTTTGCGCCTCCAGCGCTCCGCTCTTTTCCCGGGCGAGCAAATTTGCCCCCACAAGACAAAAGGCCGTCAAAACTGCCAGTGCCAGCAACGCAATCCAAGCAACAGCGTAGCTGCCGCTGCTGTCGTATACCACGCCCATAAAGGGCACGGAAAGCGCTGTGCCAAGAGTTGAGGCCATAGACATCACGCTAAAGATAGAAGAGAAATCCTTGGTTCCAAAATAACGGTGCACCAGCACGGTAATTGCCACAGAGCACCCTGCGCCCGCACATCCTAGGAAAATCGCATAGAGCCACGGGGAAAATGCCAGTTTGCCAAACAGCGCAAAGGCCATGCCGCCAATGCAGCCGAAGCCCACAAACAGCGTTCCCACCATCGACCCGAATCGATCGAAAATGCCACCCAGCAAAATTTTTCCTAACGTCAAGAAAATCATGTACAGCGACATCACCGCCGCCGCGGTCGTGGGGTGGTACCCAATATCTGTAAAGTAGGCGACAGTATGCGTATATGGCCCTCCAACGCAAAGAGAGAGCGAGAAAAACCCTGCCATTAAGAGCCAAAAAGTTCCTGATTTTGTCGCCTGTTTCAGCATAACCCCCTCCGGTTCCAGGCTGGGCTGCTGCATTTCCTCTTTTTTGTTTTGATAGGGCTCTAAGCCCTTTTCCTTCGGGCTGTTTTTGATCACAAACAAAATGACTGGCAGCAAAATTGCCAGCCCCACCGCCGCCAGGCTCAAATACGTTCCGCGCCAGCCAATTTTTTTCGATAAGGCTGCTCACAATGGGCGTGCAAATTGCCCCGCCCAGCCCGCTGCCAGCATAGGCGATCCCCGACGCCGTCCCCCTCTGATCGATAAACCAAGCGTTTATCACAATGGTTACGGTAATAAAACTAATGCCGTTGGTAAAAAGCCCCTCCAGCACTGCCAAAGGTAAAACTGCCAAAGGCTGCTGGCGGTCGCGTAGCCCGCAACGGCCGTCGCAATGCCCAGCGCCCCGCTATCATTACCTTTTTGCACCGAATTTCTTGATAAGCGCCGTATAGAGCGGCATACAAAGCACGCTTACCAGTGAAATAATTGTGCGGTAGAGGGTAAATTTTCCCCAGGCCAACCAAGGCTCTCGCAAATAGGCCGAACAAATACGCTATTTGTTGCACTAAAAATACCTATCCCCGCTGCCAAAGCGAGCATTGCGCCCATCACTACCCACCAACCGTAAAATATTTTTCGCGCCTTCACGTTTCCTCTATATCCTTTTTTTGTTAGTATTTTTATATTTTAAACCCTATAGCTTACTTCATGTCAATGTTTTTTGCACAAAAAAAACCGCTAAACAAGTTAGCGGTTTTGATTTATTTTCATTTGCAGGCTACCGATTTAAATACCAAACCATATAGTTCAGATACGCCGCAAAGCTCACCCATAACAGATAGGGAATTTGCAGCAGCGCTGCCGGGCGGTCGACCTTGTAAAACGCGCGTATCATCGCAACGATGAGCGCCCATAATAGCAACAGCCAGAAAAACGCGAAGCCATAGGCCTGTAGATTGAAGAAAATGAGGCTCCACAAAAAGTTCACCGCCAGCTGGATATAGAATAAATTGAGCGCCGCTTTTCTGCCCGGCGCATCCGATTGATAGACTCGCGCCGCGCCAATGCCCATGAGCAGGTATAATATCCCCCATACGATGGGGAAAACAATATCCGGCGGGGTCAGCGCAGATTTTTCCACAGCGTCATACGCCGCCATCGCATTTTTTGTCAGCATCCCGGCGAGAAAACCCACCGCTTCACTAAGTAATATAAAACCCACATAGGGCTGCCATCTATTCTTTTTTCATGCTCTCTCCTCCCACAAACTAGCATATTCTGTTTTTGGGAGAATATACGGAAAAAACCGCCTGTGATAGGCGGTTTTTCTATTTTAGTTTTTTCTTCGCGCGCTAACATGCGCTCTTCATAACCGTCCAGCTTGAAGTTCAGCCGCTCCAGCGCCGCCGTGAGCTCGCCGATGCGCTCCAAAATCCGTTCCCGCTCCCCTTCCAGCAGCGCCTTTCTTTTGGGAATCGTATCCGCTCCTTCATAGAAAAAGGCGAATATACTCGGCCAGCGCCTGTATAGATACGCCAGCGCCCCGCATACACTTGATAAACTCCACCCAGTTGCAATCCTCCTCCGAATAATCCCGGATGCCCCCGGCGTGCGCCGCACGTTTGCGAGCAGCCCCACCCGCTCGTAATAGCGCAGTGTATCCGTAGTAAAACCATATTTTTTTGCCACTTCCGCAATCGTCATTTTTCCCCCGCCTATTTGCCCGTCAGCTCTTCTTGAGCCTTGGGATAGCGCGCGCCGATAATCTCAAAGCGCTCCAGGTTTTCCCGAATCTCCGCCAGTTCCTCCGGCGCAAAAGAAATTTCCGCCCCGCCAATATTTTCCTGAATGCGCGAAACTTTTTTTGTGCCCGGAATGGGAACAATAAACGGCTTTTGCGCCAGCAGCCATGCCAGGGCGATGCGGGCAGGAGTCGTTCCCTTTTTTTCCGCCAGCTGCGCCACATATTCTGCCAGCGCCAGGTTGCCCGGCAAATTTTCCGGACTGAACCGGGGAATCTGGCTGCGGAAATCCGATGCGTCAAAGCGGGTATCCTTGGCAAAACGGCCGGTGAGCACTGCTTTTCCCAGCGGGCTAAAGGGCACAAACCCGATGCCCAGCTCGCTAAGGGCGGGCAAAAGCTCCACTTCGCATGCGCGGTACCACATAGAATATTCGCTCTGTACCGCAGTAACCGGGCAGACAGCGTGCGCCCGGCGCACCGTGGCCGCGCTGGCCTCGGAAAGGCCAAAATGCAGCACCTTGCCCTCCTCTATGAGCCGCCCCACTTCCCCCGCCACCTCTTCGATGGGCACGGCAGGGTCTACCCGGTGCTGGTAGTACAGGTCGATATGGTCTGTGCGCAAGCGGGAAAGCGAGCCCTCTACCGCCTGGCGGATATGCTCCGGCCGGCTGCACAGCGCCACCGGCCGGCCGGTCTCGTCGCCCTTTTTAGAGTAGTCGAACCCAAATTTTGTGGCAATGACAACCTCATTTCGGAAAGGCTCCAGCGCCTCGCCCAGCAGCTCCTCATTTTCAAAGGGGCCATAGGCCTCGGCGGTATCAAAAAACGTCACGCCCATAGAAAACGCCTGGCGGATGGTGCGGATGGCCTCCTCCCGGGGCAAAAAAGGCGGGTAGCTTTGGGTAAATCCCATGCACCCAAGCCCAATGGCCGAAACCTCCAAACCTTTTCCCAATACTCTTTTCTCCATTATTTGCCGAAAACCTCCTTTGCCTGCCGCATATTCTCCATCGCTCCCACCGCAAAGGGGCAGCGGCTCTCGCACCCGCCGCAGGCAATGCACTCGCCGCCAGTATGGGGTAAAACAGCATAATGCTCCCGAACGGTTTCGGGCATGCTGCCCTGCGCCTTCGCCAAGTTGAGCAGCTTTGTCACCATGGCGACGTCGATGCCCACCGGGCAGGGAGCGCAGTGCCCGCAGTACATACAGTGCCCTTCCCAGCTGATTTTGGGGAAGGATGCCAGGGCCGCGGCGTAATCCCGCTCCTCCGGCGAAGCACCCTCGTACGCGATGCCCTGTTGCAGTTCCAAAACCGTGCGGCCGCCGGAAAGCACCGTGGCCACAGCCGGGCGCGTCAGCGCATAGTGGATGCACTGGGCGACGCTCAGCGCCTTTCCCGCAGGGGAGAGCGTTTCATCGAGCAAATCCCCGCCGCCAAAGGCCTTCATCACCGAAATTCCCACGCCCAACCGCTGGCACTCTTCATATAGAAGCGCCCGGTCCGGGTCGATATTGGTGAGCTGGCCCTCATAGGCAGCGTCATCCCAAAGCGCCTCGACATCCTCCCCCGCGGGCTGTAAGTCGTAGCAGGGGTTGACGGAAAACATCAGCACCTCAATCGCGCCGCTTCTCGCCGCCTCCAGCGCCACCAACGGGTTATGGCTGGAGAGCCCGATATGCGAGATCGCGCCCGCGGCCTTCAGCTCCTTTGCATAGGCGAGCACGCCCTCTTCCCGCACTGTGTTCCAATCCTCCATGGAATCCACATAGTGAATCATGCCCACCTCGATATGCTCTGTCCCCAGCCGTTGCATCAAATCCATAAACCCAGCCTTGACTTCCGCTAGGTTTCTCGTGCGCTTATACTGCCCGTTTTGCCAGATGGAGCATAGATGCGCCTGCAGCACAAACTTTTCCCTTCTGCCCGCCAGCGCCGCACCCAAAGCGTCCCGCACCTTGGGATCCGCGGTGTAAAAATCGATATAGTTCACGCCGCCGGCCTCGGCTGCGTCCAAAAACGCCCTGAGCATGCTTTCCTCCTTCTTGCGAAAACCCCTCGCATCCCAGCCCAATTTCACTCACCATAATGCCTGTGCGGCCCAAAGCTCTATACTGCATCTTGCTTCCTCTTTTCTTTTTGCTCGGCGCGCCTGCGCTTTATATCGATCTTAACACTTGGAGTCAAATCCAAGTCAAGAGCAAAATAAAAATTTGTATATAAGCTTATTGTTTGCTGCTTTTTTGTGTTATGATAATTTTACCAAAATGCGAGGTAAACACGATGATCAAAAAGCGCGCCCACAAAGCGGATGCTCGAGCAGTGGCAGGCCTGCTTTTTGCAGTACCGGCATCAGCTCTCGCCCAACAAAAAGACTGGCGCGGAGCTGCTCCGCTATCTTAGGGAGAAGTATCCGCTACAGCAAATACACGAGCCGGCCGCCTTATCTGTCGTCGCGGGCAATGTCACAGACAACGCCTTTTTGCGGAAAAGCTGCCCGCCAGCGCCGCGCCCGACCCTGTGGCATTTATGATAGGGGAAATTTTTGTGGGAGTTGACCTCGCCACCGGCTACTTCCTGGTAGAGGGCAGCGAACAGCTTTGGGACGAGCTCTGCGCGTTTTCCGGGCTGGATGAAAGAGATTTGGAAAACTACGTCTGCGTCGGGCTATACCTGGACTGCCTAAAAAGCTCGGCCGCTTGCAAGACGTTCTGGGCTAGAGGAGAAATAAAATGCGCCTAGTCATTGGAAAACAAATCCGGGAATCCGCCGCGCTGCGCCAAAGCTTTTTTCGCTGGCACAGAGCACCTTTGAAATTGACTTTTCCCCTGGCACGCCAAGGGCTTTTGGGAGAGAGGTATCTTCCCTACGCCCTGGCGGAGGAAGACCGCATTGTCTCTAATATTTCCGTAAACGTGCTGGACGTGCTCTACGACGGCGCGCCTCGGCGGTATGTGCAGCTAGGTACCGTGATGAGCGATCCTGCTTTTCGCGGCCGCGGGCTTTCCCGCCGCCTGATGGAAAAAGTTTTGGCGGATTGGCGGGGAAACTGCGACATGATATACCTCTACGCCAACGACACCGTGCTCGATTTCTACCCAAAGTTCGGCTTTGAACGCTTTATTGAGCACTCTCAAATGTATTCCCTGCGCCCTGCGCCCGGGGATTTTGTGCCGCTCGATTTATCGAGGAAGAAAACCTCGCTCTGTTTTCCCGGCTCTATGCCCAAAACAATCCCTTTTCCCGCATCACCATGCAGGATAATTTCGGGCTCGTCATGTTCTACTGCGGCTCGGTTTTTGCAGACAATGTTTTCTACTCCAAAAAGCGGGACGCCGTCTGCATCGCTTTGCAGGAGGGAGAGACTCTATCTTGCCTGGATATCTTCTGCGCGCCGGGGCAGAATTTGCGCGAAATTTTGAGCGAGACCGCCGCGCCGGGGACGACAGCCGCGCGCCTCGGCTTTGCGGCAAAGCGCGAAGGCAGCTTCGCGCCCATTCTTGAAGACGATGCGCTCTTTGTGCTGCCGGGCAAAGATAATCCGTTTGCACAGGAAAAAATTTGCATGCCGTTGTTGTCCCACGCATAGCAGAGCGGTTTTTGCACAGCCTATTATAAGCATTTATTAAATGAGGTGAATAAGATGATAAAAGCAGTCATGTTCGATTCCAAGCCCTATGATAGGGAAAGCTTCGCGCCCTTTGCCGAGCAGGCGGGCATCCAGCTAAAATTTTTAGAGACCAAGCTGAACGAGGATACCGTGCAGCTGGCCCGTGGTTACGATACCGTCATCGTGTTTGTAAACGATGATGTCTCGGCCGGGGTGGTGGAAAAGCTTTGCGAATATGGCGTGAAGCTCATCGCGCTGCGCTGCGCGGGCTTTAACAACGTGGCTATCAAGGCTGCGAAGGGCAGGCTGCCCATCGCCCGAGTGCCGGCATATTCCCCCCACGCCGTGGCCGAGCACGCCATGGCCATGCTGCTCACCTCCATCCGCCGCACGCACAAGGCCTATATCCGCACAAAAGATTTCAATTTCAGCCTTTCCGGGCTGACGGGGTTCGACCTCTACGGCAAGACGGTAGGCATCATCGGCACGGGCAAAATCGGCCAATGCTTTGTGGATATCTGCCGGGGCTTTGGCATGCATGTGCTGGCGTACGACCCATATCCCCTAAAGGAGAGCGATATCGACTATGTGCCGCTGGAAGAGCTTTTCTCTAAGAGCGATATCATCTCGCTGCACTGCCCGCTGACCCCGGATACCGACCCATCATCGATGCGAAATCCATCGAGCGGATGAAGAAAGGGGTTGTGATTATCAACACCTCCCGGGGCGCGCTGATTGACGCCGAGGCGCTGCTCGAGGCCATCAAGGCGCGGAAAATCGGCGCTGCGTGCCTGGATGTTTACGAGGAGGAGAGCGACCTGTTCTACGAGGATTTTTCCGGCCACATCATCGAGGACGACACGCTGGCCCGGCTCATCACCATGCCCAACGTGCTCATCACGTCCCACCAGGCGTTTTTGACGCAGGAGGCGCTCCAGGGCATCGCCGAGACGACCACAGAGAACATCCGGCTTTTCTTTGAAAAGGGCGAAATTCCAAACGAAGTAAAGTATCAGGGAAAATAAGGATAAGATAAGGGCGGCCGCAAGGCCGCCCTTTTATGTTCGTAGCGCTATTTTGACAGATACAGCCATGCCAGTGGCAAACCAAACATGTAGGCATGCAGGCCGCATTTTTCCGCCTCAATCATTTGTGATGGAAAAGAGCTCGTTGGGTGTGCACTGCAATAAAAAGCATAGAGTCTCTATATTTTCATACCGAATGGACTTTGTCTCGTTCATAATCATCTTGTTGAAGTTTTGATAGCTCATGCCCATCTGCTTATAGAGCCAGTATTTTGTCTTGCCCTCTTTTTCCAAAAAGCTCCAGCACGTTTAATCTTATCATAACACATATCCTCATTATCTAATATTTACATAAGATAATAATTCATGCGTTTTATTGACATATAGACTAATACATTATATAATGTATTAGTCTATATCGGCTGTTTATAGGAGAATGATCATGCGCTGTGAGAATCATTTTTGTATTTATTGGGCAAATCGCCGCTGCACGCTTCATGAGATTTCCCTCGATATCATCGGTTCGTGTACAAATTGCGTTCTGATGGATTTAAAAAGAGGACGCGAAAAGAGCAAAAAGGTAAATGTCACAAGGGGCAAAAGGAAAAGTAACATAGCAACCCTTTCGGCAGGGATTTTTCTTGTCGGATGTTTGTGCTCTCGCTGGTTTTTCAAACACAAATAACCGGCAGCAAACGGATGGTATGCTGCCGGTTATTTTGTGTCGCATATTGAGCCGCAGGATCCCCGCCGCTATTTGAAGGAAGGGGGCTTGACCGGCGATTTGCCTAAATCAGAGTCTGGCGAAGGGCTGGACATATTAAAGTACATTTTCGCCGCCTTTGTCGTGCCAAAGTCCTGGTTCGAGCCCGTATCCTGAACTTTATTAAACGCATCCCGGAACATCGCGTTATGCGCTTCCTCCCGGTTCAGCAAAAAAGTCTATGGTCTCCCGCACCTTTTTATCCTCTATCTGCCGGTATAAATATTCATATACCACTTTCGCGCGTTGCTCTGATGCGATATTGGAGAGAAGATCCGCGCATAAATCGCCGGTAACCGTCACATAATCCCCGGTCCAGGAATAACCGGAGGCATTAATTAGGCCAGGATTCAGTCCCAAGATGACGTGCGACTGTATCTCGCCGGCTTTTACTGCGTCGGCATCGACATCGTGCCCGTTTAAAAGATTGATGGTCTGAGCTACCATTTCCATGTGGCTCAGCTCCTCCGCCGCGATATCCATAAACAAGTCCTTAATCTCCGCATCTTTGATGCGGAAGCTTTGGGACATGTATTGCATTGCCGCTTTCAACTCTCCGTTGCCCCCTCCCAGCTGCTCTTGGAGCAAGGCGGCATATTGCGGGTTCGGCTTTTCAATTCCCACAGGATGAAATAATTGTTTTTCATGTTTAAACATAAGAACTACTCCCTTCTTTATTTAGAAATAGTATGAGCAGGTATCTTGTGAGATATTCAAAATAAAATATAAGCCGCAAATAAGAAAAGAGCAGCCGGTGGGCTGCTCTTTTCTATACTGTTCGTGCTATTTTTTAGGATACGGCATATCGTCCGGCAAGCCGAATACATAGTCCGCAGAAACATGATAGAATTTGCAAAGCTTTATGATATCTTCCACATGATAAGGGACTTTTCTCGTCTCATATTTTGATACCGCAGACTGCCGACACCCTAATATTTGTGCAATTTGCATTTGCTTGATATCGTGGTCTTCTCGCAGCGCCGTTAATCTATCTATATAATCCATATCCTCACCTCTTAGGGTTAAGATACAATATTCCTGTTTGGACTATTGACAAAAAGTCTTACCTGGAATAAAATGCCCTCGGAGGTACTTTTTATGCGTTGTGACAATCATTTTTGTGTTTATTGGTCAAATAACTGCTGCACTCTTCATGAGATCACTCTTGATATCATCGGATCCTGTACCAATTGCGTTCCTGTGGATTTAAAAAGAGAGTGCAGAAAGAGAAACAGGAGAATGCGTTAAAGCAGTTTAAAAAGGAACAATAGCAACTCAATATGCTTTGTCTATTACTGCAAATTTGCATACGCGGATTATGATAACATGCTTACACTTTTCATAAGAATTTCTTTAGTTCAAGCTTCAAATTATAAATACTTATGATACATCCCTTTCAATTCTTTAGAAAAATTTTGGAGATATGTTTGATCAAACTCATTTTCAAATGTTAATTCCTGCAAGAGATTATTTTCACATTTGCTATTTACTCGCCCCTGAACGGAAATATACCCATCTCCCTTTCAGAAAACTGGATATAGCTGCTATCTCCATATGCCTCACAAAGTCGTGCCACACCCTTTAGCTCTATATAAAGCAATATAACGCTTCTGAAAATTTCGCAAAGTCCTTGATATCAACATCCATATAAGTCATCGCGCTAAATCCACTGCTCCCAATACGAATATTTAGGGTCGCATTTTCATGCAATGCAAGATCTTGTTCAAATATCACTGGCTCAACTTCAATCGTAAAATCCATGGTTTTTAATATATGTCGCAATTTTTCACCCCATAAAATAAAATTTTGATCAATTTGTTGTCTTTATCGTATTAAAGAAAAAGCACAAGGAATATCCTTGTGCTTTTTTCTTGGCGGAGATGGAGAGATTTGAACTCTCGCGACGCTTCGCGCATCCTACTCCCTTAGCAGGGGAGCCCCTTCGGCCAACTTGGGTACATCTCCGAATTAAAAAATCTTATGCTGTTTTCTGGCCCTGCACCCGCTCCGGAAAAATTGGCGGAGAAGGTGGGATTCGAACCCACGGCACATTGCTGTGTCACTGGTTTTCAAGACCAGCTCCTTAAACCGCTCGGACATCTCTCCACGCCGGGGCAAAGACAGTAAATTTATTATAGCAACTATTTTTTTAGATGTCAACGCTCCATATTTGTCGAAAAAGAGTAAATAGTATTTATGTACGATATTTTGCATAAAAAAGGAGCCCGCCTGCGCGAGCCCCTTTTTTCTTATTCCTCTGTCGGCGTCTCTGCCGCAGCCTCTTCGGTGGCCTCTTCCTCCATGGGCGGAAGCTTCGCCGCGCTGACCACCCGGCCGCCATCCTCCATGCGCATGAGGCGCACGCCCTGCGCCGCCCGGCCGAATACGGAAATCTCGTCCGAGTTCATGCGGATGATGACGTTCGAATCGTTGATGAGGATGATATCCTCATGGCTCTTCACTGCCAGCAGCGCCACAACCTTGCCCGTCTTTTCTGTGACGTTCATGGTCTTTGCGCCGATGCCGCCCCGGGTCTGCTCCCGGTATTCGTCCGCCGGGGTACGCTTGCCGTAGCCGTTCTCCGAAATCACGGCCACAAACTGGTCATCTTCCAGGCGGGATGCGCCCACAACCTCGTCGCCAGCGCGCAGCTTAATGCCCCGCACGCCCACCGCCACACGGCCCATGGCCCGCACATCGCTCTCGTGGAATGCGATGGCCATGCCGTCGAGAACCGATGATGATGTTGTCGTCCCCGTGGGTGCGCAGCACGGAAATCAGCTGGTCGCCCTCTCGGATGGCGATGGCAATCAGGCCGTTCTGCCGAATGCGGGAGAACGCGCTCATCTCGGTCTTTTTGATGACGCCCTGCCGCGTGACCATCACAAGGTTGGAATCATCCTCAAACTCGGCAATCAGGGAATACTGCCGAAACCTTCTCATCCGCCTCCAGCGAGAGCAGGTTGACAATCGCCATGCCCTTGGCCGTGCGCCCGGCCTCGGGAATCTGGTAGCACTTCTTCATATATACCTTGCCCTTGGTCGTAAAGAAGAGCAGGTAGTTGTGCGTGGAAGTCGCAAAAACGTCGTCCGGGAAGTCCTCTTCCTTGGTGGAAAGCGCGGTGACGCCCCGGCCGCCCCGGCGCTGCGCCCGGTAGTTGTCGCTGGCCGTGCGCTTGATATAGCCCTGGTGCGTCAGCGTGACAACCATCTCCTCTTCCTGGATGAGGTCGTCCGCGTCCACATCGTCCTCGTCAAACGTAATCTCTGTTCTGCGCGCGTCGCCATAGCGGTTTACAATGTCCGCCAGGTCTTCTCTTATGATATCGTCCACCATGCTGGGATTATTTAGCACATCGTTGAAGTAGGCGATTTTGCTCATGAGCGCCGCATACTCCTCCTCAAGCGATCCCGCTCCAGGCCGGTGAGCCGCTGAAGGCGCATATCTAAAATTGCCTGGGCCTGCACCTCGCTAAAGCCGAAGCGCTCCATCAGCGCCAGCCGCGCCGTTCCGCCGTCTTTGCTGGCCTTGATGGTCGCGATAATTTCATCGATGCTGTCCAGCGCCTTTAACAGGCCCTCCACGATATGCGCCCGCTTTTCCGCCTTTTCAGGTCGAACCGCGTGCGCCGGGTGATGATTTCCCGCTGGTATTTGACGTACTCGACAATGATTTCCTTTAGGTTGAGCACTTTCGGCTCTGTGCCCACCAACGCAATCATGATGACGCCGAACGTCGTCTGCATCTGGGTGTGCTTATACAGCTGGTTTAGAATGACGTTGGCGTTGAAACCTTTTTTCAGGTCCACCACCACGCGCATGCCCTGGCTGTCGGATTCGTCGTTGGCGTCGGAAATGCCCTCGATGCGCTTCTCGTGCGCCAGCTCCCGGATATTGGCGACCATCATCTCCTTGTTCACCTGATAGGGAATCTCCGTGATGACAATGCGCTCGTGCCCGTCTTTTTCTACTTCAATTTCCGCCTTGGCCCGAACGCGAATCTTTCCGCGGCCCGTGCGATAAACTTGGCGAATGCCCGAAACGCCCACAATCTGCCCGCCGGTGGGGAAATCCGGCCCGGGAATATAGTCGATCAAGTCCTCCACAGTGAGATCCGGGTTGTCGAGGTAGGCGCCGATGGCGCGCACCACTTCCCCGAGGTTGTGCGGGGGATGTTCGTCGCCATGCCCACGGCAATACCGCCCGTGCCGTTCACGAGCAGGTTCGGGTACCGGGCGGGCAGCGTCACCGGCTGCTTTAAGGAACCGTCGAAGTTATCCACAAAATCCACGGTATCCTTGTCTATATCCCGCACCATTTCCATGGAAATTTTACCGAGCCGCGCCTCGGTATACCGCATGGCCGCCGCGCCGTCGCCGTCTACAGAGCCGAAGTTGCCGTGCCCGTCCACCAGCAGATACCGGGTGGAGAAATCCTGCGCCATGCGCACAAGGCTCTCGTAAATTGCCGTATCGCCGTGCGGGTGGTATTTACCCAGCACGTCGCCCACGATGCGCGCGCATTTTTTATGCGGCTTATCCGGTGTGATGCCCTGCTCCACCATGGAATAGAGAATTCTTCTGTGCACGGGCTTTAGGCCGTCGCGCACATCCGGCAGGGCGCGGGTGATTATGACCGCCATCGCGTAGGAGATAAAGCTCTTTTTCATCTCCCTCCAAGATCTACCGGGATAATTCTTGAAAGATTTTGGTTTGTCTCGTCCATTTCTACCTCTTTTATACTCGATTGTCCTGCACTGCTGCGTTTTATTTCGTCCCGCGCTTAGAAAATCAATTTGCCAGAGGGCAAATGCTCTCTTTTTAGATGTCCAGCGTGTCCTTATCCACCAGCTTGGAGTTTTCCTCGATGAACACGCGCCTTGGGTCGACTTCCTCGCCCATGAGCACAGTGAAAATCTCGTCGGCCTCCATGGCGTTTTCCAGGGAGACCTGCAACAGCGTGCGGTGTTCCGGGTCCATCGTCGTCTCTTTCAGCTGGGAAGCGTCCATTTCTCCCAACCCCTTGTAGCGCTGTAACTCGATGCCGTCGCCGCCCATCTCCGCGACAATTTTGATGCGGTCTGCCTCAGTATAGGCATAGGCCTCGTTGTTTTTGCCCTTGGAAAGCTTATAGAGCGGGGCTGCGCGATATAGACGTGCCCTTCCTCAATAATCGGCCGAAGGAAGCGGTACATAAACGTCAAAAGCAGCGTGCGGATATGGCTGCCGTCCACGTCTGCGTCCGTCATGATGATGATTTTGTCGTAACGCAGCTTGGAGATATCGAACTCCTCGCCTATGCCCGTGCCAAAAGCGGTGATCATGGCGCGGATTTCGGCGTTGCCCAGCGCCTTGTCGTAGCGCGTTTTTTCCACGTTCAAAATCTTGCCGCGCAAGGGCAGGATGGCCTGGGTTTTCCGGTTCCGGCCGCTCTTGGCGCTGCCGCCAGCCGAGTCGCCCTCGACGATGAAAATCTCCCGCTCCGCGACATTTTTGCTCGTGCAGTCCGCGAGCTTGGCGGGCATGGCAAAATACCGCTCTTTTGCGGGTCATATCCGGGCCTTTCTCGCGGCCTCCCGGGCGTTCATAGCCAGAATGCATTTTTCCACAATGCGCTTGCCGTTTTGGGTTTTCCTCCAAATACTCGGAAAGCCCGGCATAGACGATGTTATCCGTTAGCGTGCGCATATAGCTGTTTCCGAGCTTGGTTTTTGTCTGCCCCTCAAACTGCGGCTCGGGCAGCTTGACCGAGATGATGGCCACCAGCCCCTCCCGGATATCCTCGCCCGAAAGGTTTTCATCTTTTTCCTTTAGGAGATTATATTTTCTCGCGTAGTCGTTCACAGCCTTGGTAAGCGCGCTGCGAAAGCCGGTCTCGTGGGCGCCGCCCTCGTGGGTGTTGATGTTGTTGGCGAAGCTGTGCACGTTTTCATTGAAGCTGTCGTTATACTGCATGGCCACTTCCACCATGCTCCTATCCTTGTTGCCGGACATATATATCGTCTCGTCCAGCAGCAGGTTTTTGTTGCGGTTTAGATATTCCACAAAGCTCTTAATGCCGCCTTCAAACTCGTAAACCTGCTCCACAGGTTTTTCCCCCCGCTCATCTCTCAGGGTGATGCGAATGCCTTTGTTTAAAAACGCCATCTCCCGGAATCGGGAGCGCAGCAAATCGTAATCGAATTCAACGGAGTCAAAAATCGTGGGGTCGGAAAAAACTCAATCTGTGTACCCGTCTCGTCCGAAGGGCCGATTTCCACAACTTCGCTCGTGGGGTGCCCCATGGAATAGCTCTGGGTGACAGCCTTGCCCTCCCGCCAAATCGTCGCGATCATCTTGGTGGAGAGCGCATTTACCACCGAAACGCCCACGCCGTGCAACCCGCCCGAAACCTTATAGCCATCCCCGCCGAACTTGCCGCCGGCGTGCAGCATGGAAACTGCAACTTCCAGCGTAGAACGCCCGGTTTTCGGATGAATGCCCGTGGGGATGCCGCGGCCGTTATCCCGGCAGCGCGCGCTGCCCTCGGCTGTCAGCGTGACTTCCATATGCGTACAAAAACCGGCCATGGCTTCGTCTATCGAGTTATCCACGACCTCATAAATCAAATGGTGCAAACCCCGGCTATCCGTCGAGCCGATGTACATACCCGGGCGCTTGCGCACAGGCTCAAAGGCCCTCCAGTATCTGAATTTGACTCTCGTCATATTCCTCGTGCTCTGCGTGCCCGTTTGGCAAATTTTCTCTTTCCTGCATGTCTTTCTCCGTTTCCCCGCTGCGCGGGCTTTGACCGTTTTTTTATTTGGGCGAAAAAAATCGGCCGTTCTTGCTAAAAAATTTCCGTTGCTTTTATTATACACTATAATTGCGAAATTTAAAAGTTATTTCTTAGAGAGCGTATACGGGTACCCCCCCGGTGTAAAACGCGCCAGGGCGAAATTTCAGAGCCAAAAACGGCAAGTTTCTTATCCAATTATGATAAGCATTTCAAGTAATCTTTTCTTTGGCTTTTCTCCGGCAAATATGCTACACTGTTTTTAGGAAAAATGACGTAAAAAGGAGTTTTTTATGAAGAAGTTATGCTGTCTGCTTCTGGCCGCGCAGATGCTCTACTCGCTCACGGCCTGCATGCCGAATTTGTCCGATCTGCGGGCTGAATTTTTTAGCGAAGAGCCCTCGGCTCTGCCCTCTCCCCTCGCCGCTGCCCAGCCCCTCTCCCGAGGCGACGATAAATCCCTCCATGGTGCTTTCGGAAGAGGAAATCGCCCAGATGGTCGAGCGGGCCAAAACCGCGGTGGTCACCCAGGAAGATATCGAGTATTTTGTAGATGGCGCCTATCCCATCATGATGGATACGCAAAACCTGGCGACGCTGTTGCAGCAGGTGGATACGGATACTATCGCTCCGGATAACACCAGCGAGTGGAAGCCGCTGTTGCAGCAGATTTCGGATGAGGCCGGCGCGCTGAGCGCGCGGTTTTTCCGCGCTGACTCCCTCAGAAAACTTTGCGGATTTCCAGCGCCTGATGATACTGGGCTACGATTGCTATGTCTCCTCGATGGATTTGCTCATCGAATCCGAAGGCGAGGATATCCCCAAAATGTTTCTTGCGGTGGATTATATGCTGCAAGGCAATACCTACATCAACGGCGCCAACAGCATCATGAGCAATATGCCCGTAGAGTGAGATATGAACTTTAGAATTGCCGCAAAGGCAGATGTCGCGCAGATTGCTGCGCACGACAAGCATATAAAAAAGGAAGAGATGGAAAGCCTTGCCTGCCTTGGCCGGGTGCTCCTCGCAGAAGAAGGCGGAGCCTTCGCCGGCTGGCTGAGCTGGAATCTGTTCTGGGACAATACGCCTTTATGAATCTGCTGTTTCTTCTGGAGCCGTATCGCGGCCACGGATATGGGAAGGAAATGGTTGCCTTTTGGGAAAAGCAGATGCGGGAGGCCGGCTATAAGCGTGTGCTGACCTCCACGCTCTCCAGCGAGGGCGCGCAGCACTTTTACCGCAAGCTAGGCTATGCGGACTGCGGCGCACTCCTTCTCCCAGGAGAGCCTTTGGAAATTTTTTCTTACAAAGGAACTATAACAAATAAAAATAGCGCGAAATTTCGCGCTATTTTTTATTTTACTTTTTTAAAGGCTTCATTTGTCCTTCCTAAAATATAATCTGTGCTGGTGCCATAGAAATCAGCAAGCTGAACCAGTAAAGCAATGGGCAATGCACGTTTTCCCGTCTCATAATTGCTGTAAACCCGCTGGTTAATTCCAAGTTTCGCCGCCACTTCTTTCTGCGTCAGGTCTGCATCCTCTCTCAAATCCTTTAATCTCGGAATATACATTGATTATCACCCCAATGTATATGTTATTTTACTATCAAGCAATACTATTGCTTTTACTATCAAACGATGGTAAAATAGTATTTAGATGCTCGACCGTCAAAAAAAATTATAATTTTGTATTTTTTTCCTGCTTAATTTTCTCTAATCCCCGACGGATGAGCTCCGCGGTCGCTTCGGACCGCGTCTGATACCGATGCTCAAAGCGAAAATTTTCAATTTCCTCGAACATTTTATCGTCTACTGATATCATGTATCGTTTTCTTTTAGTTGCCATAAGTATTCCCCCTTAGTGTATATCATAGCATGATGATACACTGATGTAAAAAAACAGCAATTACCATTGACAGGTGTATCACTGATGATATATAATCCACTTAGATGCAGTGATACACTCATGCAAATTAGGAGAATCAATCATGAAAAAATACTGTAAAAAATTATGATGAGCGCGCCAGAAGATCTCTACTCAGAGATTTGCACATTAAAACAGCAAGAATTTCCCCATCTCACGCAAGCAGATCTATTCCGTCTGCTGATAATAACCGGTTTGGGAACTAACGAAAAGAAAGGAATCAATAAAAATGGATAAAAGAAAAAACCTAACAATTTCAATACAAGAAAGTATACTAGAAGAACTGCGTCTGCGGGCGGAATTAAAAGATATCTCTTTATCTAAATATGTCAATATTCTTTTAAAGAATTATTTTCTCGCCAGTCCTTTGCGTAAGGCCTAGTTGAAATTTGCTTCTCACATTTTGAGACACTCGGATAGAAGAACCCCGAAAAATTCGGGGTTCTTCTATCGAGTTATCCACAACTTTTTATTCTGGCGCCACCGTATGCCCCTCCACCCGGAAAAATTGCACGCCCGAAAATCCTTCCACGCCGGCGGCGTCTGTGGCCGTGATAAAAACCTGGTTTTCCCCGGTGAGAGAAAGCAGCCGCTCCCGGCGCCTTTATCCAACTCGGAAAAAACATCGTCCAGCAATAAAATAGGCGCTTCCCCTGTGGCCTCCTCGGCAATTTTGGCACAAGCCAGCTTGATGGCCAGCATCGCCGTGCGCTGCTGCCCCTGAGAGGCATAGAGCCGGGCATCCCGGCCGTTGATGAGAATATCAAATCCTCCCGGTGCGGGCCCACCAGCGCGGTGTGCATCTCCTTCTCCCGGCGCCCCACACCCTGCAATTTCGCTGCCATGCTGTCCGGCAAGTAGTCTAACTCGGCACAGGCACGGTAGCGCAGCGCCAGCTCCTCCCCTTTTGCCAAGGAAGAAAAAATCCCTGGGCATGCGCCTCCAACTTCTCCAAAACCCTTGGCGCTTTTTTCATGAGAAACACCGCGCTTTCACATAGCGCGTCGTTATAGACCAAGAGCAGCGCTTCATCTATCTTGTTTTCCTTCAAAATCTTGTTTTTGTTTTTGAGGATCGTGTAGTATTTTTGCAGCTCCATATAATAGGTTCTGCGGATTTTAGAAATCTCGATATCGATGAGCCGCCGCCGGAGCCGCGGCGAATCTTTGAGGGTTTGCAAATCCTCCGGAGCAAAAACGATGGAGTTCACAACCCCATGAGTTCGGCTATTTTCCTGGCGGGCAGACCGTTTACCTTAATGCTCTTTTTCCCATCCCGCTGAAGTACAGCTTCAACTTTTCCGTTGTGGCTTTTTTTTTGCATATTCCGCCAATACCCCGGCAAACTCACAGCCCTCCCGCACCATTTGCGCATTCGAAGCGCTCCTGAAGGATTTCCCACAGGAGAGATAGTTGATGCTCTCGATTAAGTTTGTTTTTGCCCTGAGCGTTTTTCCCCACCAGCACGTTTACCCGCTCGGATAAGCCCGTGAATTCCAGCCGGGAAAAACCCCGAAAATCTTTGAGGGCGATTTTTTTATTCTCATACTCTCATAAAGAAAGAAGGCAAATATTTGCCTTCTTTTTCCTAGGATGCGACGTTGACAGGCACGACCAAGTATAGGAAGCTGTCTCCCTCGATAGGGGCGGATGACGCAGGGCTTCAGCCTGCTATCGAACTCCATGAAAACTTCCTTCTCCTCCACCACCCTAAAAACATCCAGCAGATATTTAGCGTTAAAGGCGATTTTAAAACCTCTCCCTCCATAAAGATGGGCAGCTCGTCCTGCGCCACGCCGTATTCCGAGGCCGCGCCAAACTTCATGCTCTGGTTGCCTACCTCCATGCGAATCAGGTTGCTGCCATCCTCCTTGGCCAGAACAAGAACCAAATCGAGGCTTCTGGCAATCAGCTTGCCCTCCACCCGCACTCTTGTCTTGTATTCCTTTTGGGATGATGCTCTCATAGTTCATAAACTCGCCGTCAATGGGGCGAGTGTAGATGACGGTATTGTCGCAGAGGATAAAACAACTGCTCTGTCCAAAGTACAGCTTAATTTCGCTGTCCTCATCCCCGATGATTCTGGCCACGTCCTTGAGGGTTTTCGCCGGGATAACCGAACGAATCTTTTGCTTGCAGCTCACTTTTGCGCTCTGCCGCGCCAGGCGGATGCCGTCAATGCCCACGACGTTTAGCTTGCCCGCCTCTGGGTCGGTCTCAAACAAAAGACCGGTGAAAATCGGCTTGTCCTCCCCGACATATGCAGAAAAGGCTGTTTTGTCTATCATGCTGCCCAGCACCTTGCGGTTGATGGATAGCTCCTCGCCCTCCAGCTCTGGAAAAACCGGAAACTGCTCAGCGTCCATCTCCTGCAGGCTGGCCTTGCTGTTTTCCCCTTTGACGAGGATGGTATTGCCGTCCCGCTCAAACGCGAGCTCTCCGGAGGGAAATTTAGAGACAATGTCGTAGAAAATCCGAGCGGGGATAGCAGTCTGCCCGGCTTCCGCCACATCCGCATAAACCTCAGTTTTCATCGCCGTAGTGCCGTCAAAGGCGTCCAGGCTCAGCAGGCCGTCTTTGGCTACAATATGAATACATTCCAGAATGGATTTCTGATATTTTCCGTAGGCTGCCCGGATGACGATGTTGATCGCCTTTGTGAGTTCTTCTTTGTTGCAGATAAACTTCATAGCCGTTCTCCTTTGTGATACCAATAAAAGATATATTTAGTAGTAGTAATAGTAGGGGGTGTTGATACTGTCAGTTTCGCATTTTTCCGTTTCACCATGGCTTTAAACGGCTCTTGCCCTTGTATAAAAATTGTGCATGGCCTGTGTCATAATTGTGGAAAAGTGCAAAGGATGTGTATAACAATCCTCAATTATCATTTTTTAAAAGTGCCGAGGAAAAAACCGGGAGAATTACACCGTCTATTTCCAATTTATCACCAGCCGACTGTCAATTTATCCCCAGTTAGAATTCTTTTATTTTTTGGGTGATGTCGCTAATCGTGCTGGCGAGCTCTGGCGTCTGGGTGAGGGCCTCGGTAATTTTCTTGACGCCATATACCACCGTTGTGTGGTTGGTGACGCCGAGCATCTCGCCAATCGTCTGGAAGGTCAGCTCCGTCATGCCTTTTAAAAGGTACATGGCAACCTGCCTGGGAAAGGCGATCTCGCGATTCTTCTTCTTGCTCTTGATATCATCCTCGGTGATGTCGTAATACTCGCAAACTTTTTGGATAATCTGCCGGGGCGTGATGGCCTTGGCCGCCGGGCCGCCGGAGAAAAACGTCTGCAACGCTTTTTCCGCGATGGCTAGCGTAATAGAGGCGATGCCGCTTTCCAGCTGTGCGCTGGCGATGACTTTGGTGAGCGCGCCCTCAAGGTCTCTTATGTTGGTATCTTCCTTGCTCGCGATATAGTTTAATACGTCATCCTCAATTTCAGATTGCAGCGGATGATTTCCTTAATATAAGGGGTTTTCTGTTTTAAGATGGCGACGCGGGTCTCGTAGTCCGGCAGGCCGATATCCGTTAAAAGCCCCCACTGGAACCGGGAGAGCAAGCGCTCTTCGAGCTTGGGGATTTCAGACGGCGGCTTGTCCGAGGAAAGAACAATCTGCTTATTTGCTTCCTTTAAGGTATTAAAGGTATGGAAAAGCTCTTCCTGGGTTCCCTGTGCCTTGAGATAAACTGAATATCGTCTATCATCAGCACGTCTACCTTGCGGAACTTGTTGCGGAACGCCTCGGTGGTGTGCTTCTGGATAGATTCGATAAATTCGTTGGTAAAAGCCTCGGTGGTGATGTAGATGATCTTCGCCGTGGGGTTGTTTTTCCAAGATGCGGTTGCCGATGGCGTGCATTAAGTGCGTCTTGCCCAGGCCCACTCCTCCATAGATGAACAGCGGGTTGTATGCAAGGCCCGGGGCATTGGCGACTGCGCGGCTGGCAGCATGCGCCAGGTTGTTCGAGCTGCCCACCACGAAGGTTTCAAACGTGTAGTTGGTATTTAAGACGATATCCCCGAGGTTTATCTTGGGCGCCTGCTTTTCTAACAGCATGTTATCCAGTTCCTGGCCCGTCATGACAATAATTTCCACCGCACGCTCTTGGCCGTAGCTCTCGCGGTAGGCTTCTTTCATGGCGTCGGAAATCTGGCGGATAAACCTGCCGGCCAGCTCCTGGTGGTGCACATTGGGCACGCGAAACACATATCTGCCGTTTTCCTCGAACTGAGGGGACAGAGTTTTGATATAGGTATTAAAAGCGGTGCCGTTGTTGTTGAGATAAAAGTACGTATCTAGTTTCTTGAGCGCCGCTTCCCAGAGGACAGTAAATGAATTCATAGCTTTTTCCTTTAAAACGAGCCCTTTTTGGGGCTATGATAGCATAATATATGGAGATAACATAAAAAACAGGGTTTATTTCCCACTCTGGGGTTAGTATATCATACTCTAGTGCCACTTGCTATGATTTTTCTTTGAATTTCTTTTCCAAAATATGGATCATGCACAGACTTATCCACCAAAAAACAAAGTTATCCACAACTTGTTGATGGATTTTTGTGCAAAAACGCATCAAAACCCTGCATTTTTGATAAGAATTCCACAAAATGCGATGGAGTTATCCACAATTGTTGATAACTCGGTTTTGGATTACTCACCACGTTTGTGGAATTTTTTCCTGGTTTGGCAGGATACAACCTGTAGTTTTTGTGCTGTTTCGACATTTTGTGAGCTCCCAAAAACCAAAAAACAGCGAATTATTTCCCGTGAGCCTCTCTTTTTAAAAAAGCCCGATAAATAGGAAAATTTGCTTTGTGAGTTGACAGGCGGCGGCGGCTTCTATATAATAATAGACGTATTTTTATCGGTTTTATCGGAAAAAGTGGCTTAGGCGCTTTCAGATAACCAAGGAAGTGAGGAGACAAAATGAAAAGAACGTATCAGCCCAAGAAGCGGCAGAGAAGCAAAGTGCATGGCTTCCGCAAACGCATGGCGAGCAAGAACGGCAAAAATGTTTTGAAACGCCGCCGCGCCAAGGGGAGAAAAAACTGACTGCTTAGTTTAGACAGGCTGCAACGCTTCGTTACAGCCTTTTTTCTCACGGCTTTCTAAGGGCGGGGAGGCGGCGCCTGGCGCGAAGATTCCCCAGCCCTTTTCTTACTTATATAGGATTGTGCGCGGAAAAAATGAAGACAAGCAAATTGCTTTTTACGCTAAAAAAAAATAGAGAATATAGCTATGTCTATCGCCGCGGAAAATCCTGCGCCGGGCACTACATGGTGCTCATCGTGGCGCCGCGCAAATACGGCGGGCTGGGAGCCGGGTTTTCCGTCAGCAAGAAAGTCGGCGGGGCGGTGGTGCGCAACAAAGTGCGCCGGCGGCTCAAGGAAAGTTTGCGCCAATACCTGCTGGAAATTTCCGCAAACGCGCAAATCATCTTTATCGCCCGTGCCTCTATCGCAGAGGCGGATTTTTCTGCCATTGTGCGGGAAATGGGGTATTTGCTGAGAAAAGCTGGGCTGCTCCCTAAAAAGGCGGAGCAGATGCAAAGGCCCGCTGGGAGCCAGGGATGAAACGCATCCTGCTTGGGCTCGTCCGGTTCTACCAGACTCAAATTTCGCCCTTCTTAGGCGGGCACTGCCGGTTTTCGCCCACCTGTTCGCAGTATGCGGCGCAGGCGATTGGCAAATACGGCGCGCTAAAGGGCGGATGGCTCGCATTAAAGAGATTACTAAGGTGCAACCCCTTCTGCAAGGGAGGGTATGACCCTGTTCCATAGAGACGGAGGAGAAGCAATTGAATTTTTGTATGACAACTTTATCTCAGACTTTCTGGTGATTGTCATCCAGTGGATTGTGCAGTTTATCAACGAATATTCCATCGCAATCATACTGGCAACGCTGCTTGTGCGCGTTATCGTGCTGCCGCTGGACCTTAAGAGCAAGCGCAGCATGAAGCAGATGGCAGCGCTCGGGCCGGAAGTGGAAAACCTGAAAAAAGCGCTATGCGAATAATCCCGAGCAGCTCAACAAGAAAGTGCAGGCGCTCTATAAAGAGCGCGGGGTTTCCACCATGGCGGGTTGTATCCCCATGCTCATTACGCTGCCGCTTTTGATGGCGTTCTATGGGGCGCTGCGTTCCATCGCCGCCGAGCAGACCATGTCGCTCGTGTTGAGCGCCGCGCAAAACGGCGCGGAGAATACCGAGCTCACCCGCTGGCTATGGGTGCGCAACCTCTGGCAGCCAGACTCGGGCAGTGCCGGCATCATGCCCACTGCGGCGGAATTTTATCCTTCCTGCAGCAGAACACCTCTAAAATCACGCCTCAGGCCATGGAGCTTTTGAAGAACAATGGGCTTATCAGCTATGCCTCTGGGGTTCTCAGCGTAAACGAGCCGGCGTATACCCGCGCTCTCTAAGGCGCTGGTGGCGGCAAACGGCGGCACAGGCTTTGCCAACGGTTGGTTTATCCTGCCGGTGCTTTCGGGCGGCACGCAGTTCATTTCCCAGTGGGTGGGGCTCAAGAAGGGCCCCAAGGAGCAGCAACAGCAGGGCAAGATGATGCTGTATATGTTCCCCATCCTGTCGGGGTGGATTTGCCTCACGAGCAACTCCATGTTCGCAATTTACTGGACATTCTCCAACGTCTACGCAATGCTGTTTGACTTGGCGTACAATTATTTTTACGATAGACGGCAAAAGAAGCTGGAGCTGGCGTCCCGCAAAGTGAGTTAAGAAAGGAGACGGACATGAAAAGCATAGAAATAAAAGCAAAGACAGTGGACGAGGCGATTCTAGACGGCCTTTCCGAGCTGGGCCTGGGCATCGACCAGGTGCAGGTGGAAATTTTACAGGAGGGCAAGGGCTTTTTGGCCTGGGGCGCAACGCGGTTGTCCGCCTGAGCGAAAAAAACATACCCTGGCAGGTTCCGCAGAGGAGTTTTTGGACACGCTTTTCCTTAAAATGGGCATTGGAGCAAAAGCCTCTGCCAGCGAAGACGAGAAGAGCATCAAAGTAAATATTACCGGGGATTCCACGGGCATCCTCATCGGCCGCCGGGGGAGACGCTGGATAGCTTGCAGTATCTCACGAGCCTGGTGGTAAACAAGGGCACGCAGGATTATAAGCGCATTACGCTGGACACGGAAAACTACCGGCAAAAGCGGGAGGAGACGCTCGTGGCCCTGGCAAACCGCATTGCGGCCAAAGTCGCCCGGACAGGCAAGCGCGTCATTCTGGAGCCGATGAACCCCTATGAGCGCCGGATTTTGCACGCAACACTGCATGACCACGACAAAGTGGAGACGATTTCCGAAGGCGAAGAGCCGTTCCGCAAGGTGGTTGTCCGCAGAAAAAGGGTGTGGACCCAGACAGGAAGAGTAAGAGCAGCGCTGGTGCGCTGGGCACAACCAGCATCCAGATGTAGCATAGAAAAAGCACCGCCTGCGCGGTGCTTTTTTTTACTCCTGCGGAGGGCATACCCGGATGCGGGGCGGCGGGCGGCCTATAGGTCGGCGCGCGGGCTGTGAGGCGGCGGAGAGAACAATCCCCGACTCCTGCGGAGGGCATACCCGAATGCGGGGGCAGCGCACAGTCTGGCACGCGGGCTAGAAAAATAGAGAGGAGGCAAGCATGGAAGATACGATTTGCGCCATCGCCACCGCGGCGGGAGACGGCGGTATTTCAATATTGCGGCTGAGCGGCAGCCAGGCGAGGCAGGTCGCGGAAAAAGTTTTTAAAACCCGGGCAGCGCTGGCGCCCCGCTACCTTGCTCTGGGCCGGGTGATGGATGGCGATACCATGGTAGACCAGGCGTTGGGCGTATATTTTGCCGCGCCGGCCTCCTACACAGGTGAAGACGTCTTTGAAATTCACTGTCATGGCGGGCAGGTCGCGACGCAGCTCACGCTGGAATTGCTGCTAAAAAAACGGAGCCCGGCCGGCAGAGCCTGGGGAGTTTACCAAACGGGCGTTTTTGAACGGTAAAATCGACCTATCCGAAGCAGAAGCAGTGGCGGATCATATCTCTGCGCTCTCGGCAGAGGGGGCAAAGGCCGCGGCACGGCAGATGGCCGGCGCGCTTTCCCGAAAAACCACGGCTATGCAGGATGCGCTTGCGGATATCATCGCCGAGATGGAGGCGGGCATCGAATACCCGGAGGAGGATTTGGAAGACCAAATTTCCGGCGAGGCGCTGCCAAAAGTGCAAATGCTTACCGAACAGATTGCCGACTTGGTTTCGGGCTTCCGGCAGGGCAAGCTGGTGCGGGAGGGATAGAGATTGCGCTGTGCGGCAGGCCCAACGTGGGAAAATCCTCCCTTTTAAACGCGATATTTGGGGAAGAACGCGCAATAGTGAGCGATACCCCGGCACAACCCGGGATATCGTCACCGGGCGATACACCTATCGCTCGCTGCCGCTGCGGTTTTTAGATACTGCGGGCATCCGGCAGACCGGGGACAGCATTGAGCGCATGGGCGTAGAGCGCAGCCAGGCGGCGATACAAAAGGCCAGCGTGGCTGTGGTGCTGGTGGATGGCTCTGCGCCGCTCACAGAGGAAGATAAAAACGCCATAGAGCTGGCCAAAAACAGCCCGGCCGCGGTGATCCCGGTGTTAAATAAGAGCGACCTGCCCGGCTCCGGCGTGGCGGAAGAGGTGGAAAGGCTGGCGGGCAGTATGCCCATTTCCATCTCCGCCAAGCAGGGGCAGGGCATAGCGCTGCTCGAGGCGATATACGGGCAGGCGGTGGGTAGCGCGCAGCTTTTGGAGGGCGTGCTCATCACAAACGCCCGGCATGCCCACGCGCTTCAGCGGGCGGCGGAGGCGCTCTGTTCTGCGGCGGAGGCCATGCAGCGCCGGGAAGACCTGGACTGCGTCAGCATCGACCTAAACGAGGCTTGGGCGCGGCTGGGGGAAGTGACGGGGCAGACGGTAAGCGAGGACATTATCGACAGGATTTTCAGCAAATTCTGTCTGGGCAAATAGGGGCGGAAGATGAAGTATTACGAGGGCGGAAATTACGATATTGTCGTGGTGGGCGGCGGGCACGCGGGCATTGAGGCCGCGCTTTCTGGCGCGCGCATGGGCATGCGCACGCTGCTGCTCACGCTGAACCTAGAGGCCATCGGCCTATTGCCCTGCAACCCCTCCATCGGCGGCACGGCCAAGGGGCACCTGGTGCGGGAGATCGATGCGCTGGGCGGTGAGATGGGCCTGGCCATCGACGCGACGTTTATCCAAATCAAGATGCTCAACACGGGCAAGGGCCCGGCGGTGCATTCGCTTAGGGCGCAGGCGGATAAGCGGGCGTATCAGGCATATAGGAAGCAAATACTGGAAAATACAGACAACCTCGAGGTGCGGCAGGGAGAAATTACGGGGTTAGATGTGCAAAACAGGGGAAAATTTGCGGGGTATATACCGCATGCGGCGCGCATCTTTGCTGCAAAACTGCGATTTTGGCCACCGGGGTGTACTTAAAAAGCCGGGTTATCATCGGGGAATTTACTCAGCAGAGCGGCCCGGCGGGATTTTTAGGGGCAAACGCCCTCTCGCCCATGCTGGCAGACCTCGGCATGCGGCTGCTGCGCTTCAAGACGGGTACGCCCGCCCGGGTGGACGGCCGCAGCCTGGATTTTTCCAAGATGACGCCGCAATACGGCGATGACAAAATCGTGCCCTTCTCCTTTTAAGCGGGAAAATAGAGCGCGGGCAGGTGCCCTGCTATCTGACGTATACAAATGAGCAGACCCACGAGATCATTCGCCAAAATATCCATAGAAGCCCGCTGTATTCCGGGCAAATCAAGGGCACTGGGCCCAGATATTGCCCTTCTATCGAGGATAAAGTCGTCAAATTCCCGGATAAAGAGCGGCACCAGATGTTTTTGGAGCCCGAGGGGCTGCATACAAACGAATACTACGTGCAGGGTATGAGCAGCAGCCTGCCCGAAGAGGTACAGATTGCGCTATACCGCACGGTGCCGGGCATGGAAGCCGTGCGCTTTACCCGCACGGCCTACGCCATCGAGTACGATTGCGTGGATCCGCTGCAGTTAAAGCTGAGCTTGGAATACCGGGGATAGACGGGCTGTTTTTGGCCGGGCAAATCAACGGCTCCTCGGGCTATGAGGAGGCGGCGGCCCAGGGGATTTTGGCGGGCATCAACGCGGTGCAGTATCTTTTGGGAAAAGAGCCGCTTATTTTGGGCCGGGACGAGGCGTATGCCGGGGTTCTGGTAGACGATTTGGTGACCAAAGGCACCCGGGAGCCCTATCGCATGATGACCAGCCGGGCGGAATTCCGGCTGCTGCTGCGCCAGGACAACGCGGATGCGCGGCTGGTGCAAAAGGCAGAGATTGGCCTGGTTACAGATGCCAGGTACGATGTTTATATGAGAAAACAGGAGGCGATTGCCCGCTATCAGGCAAAACTTGCAGAGACTTCCGCCTCCCCAGCGCAGATTTTGGAGAAAACCGGGTTAGAGATTAACCGCACGATGAAGCTGGCGGATCTCATGCGCCGGCCGGAGGTGGAGGCGGAACAGGTTTTTCGCTGCTTTCCGAAATTCCGCCGGAGGATGTGGGGCAGTGCGTGCGCATCGCGCTCAAATACGAGGGCTATATCGAAAAACAGCGGGCGCAAGTCCAGCGGTTCCGCAGCCTGGAAAATAAGAAATTGCCCGAAGATTTCGATTATACTGAGGTTTCCGGCTTGCGGCTGGAAGCCCGCGCAAAGCTGGCGGACGTGCGGCCGGAAAATCTCGGCCAAGCGGCGCGAATTTCCGGGGTTTCCCGGCGGATATCGCGGTGTTGCTGGTGGAGTTAAAGGCAAAGGGAGAGAATATTCACGATTTGTGATATGCAAGATAAGGAGCGTATTGGATGTTTCGGCAAATGAGAAGAAAAAAGCAGCAGCTCGAAGAGGCGCGCTGCGTAGAAATTCTAAAGAAAGCCTCCTCTGGCGTGCTGGCGGTGTTGGGCGAGGGAGGATATCCCTATGCAGTGCCCTTGAGCTTTGTCTATGAAGAGGGAAAAATTTACTTTCACAGTGCCAAAAACGGGCATAAGCTGGATGCGATTGCCCGGGAAAACAAGGCTTCCTTTTGCGTCATCGCTCAGGATGACATTGTGCCCGAGGAATATACCTCTTATTTTGCCAGTGTCATCGCCTTTGGAAGAATGCGCGTTTTGGAGGAAGAGCAGGAAAAATGGCAGGCCATCGAAAAGTTGGCCAAAAAATATGCGCCGCTGGACAGCAAAGAGGGCAGGGACCGGGCAATTTTAAAGGATTATAAGCCGCTTTTGATGCTGGAGATGCGCATCGAGCACATGACAGGCAAGCAATCCATTGAGCTGGTGAAAGCGGATTAGGCTTGCACGGAAAGCGCGCAAAAATGGCGGCACGCCAACACTCCCTTAGAGCAAAGGGTGGGCAAAGAAAAGCCGGGGGACAAGAGCCTCCCGGGAAAAGCAGGAGAAAATGGAACTGAGACAAGAACTCATAGCCCTCGGCATAGAGCCGGCGCAGGCAGAAAAAAGATGGCGGCATATGGCGCGCTTCTGGAGGAGGCGAACAGGGCTTTAACCTGACGCGCATCACCTCGCCAGCTGAGATGGCGGAAAAACACTTTTTGATTCTTTGGCGCCGGTGCGCTTAGGGCTGCTGCGGGCAGGGCAGAGCGCCCTGGATATCGGCACGGGAGCGGGTTTTCCCGGCGTGCCCTTGGCGATTTGCGGCCTAAATATGACCATGCTCGACGCCTCGGAGAAGAAAATAGGCTTTGTGCGGCAAAGCTGCGAGCAGCTGGATATCTCCGCCACGTGCGTCTGGGGCAGAGCGGAAGAGCTGGCAGAGCAAACCGGCAAGCCTGGCGGCATCCTGCCCCAGGATGCGGTGGTCGCCCGGGCGGTGGCGCGGCTTTCCATGCTTTTGGAGCTGGGCAGCGCGTTTGTCAAAAAAGGCGGGCTGTTTTTGGCCTATAAGGGCGAGGCGGCGCAGGAAGAGGCAGCGGAAGCGGAGCACGCAGCCAAGGTGCTTGGACTAAAGCTACTAAAAATCTTGCCGGCGGGCCTGCCCGGACGGGCGCACAGCCTGGTGGTTTACGAGAAAATTGTCGAAACTCCCAAAGGGGTATCCGCGAAAATTCGCCAAAATAAAGGCGAGGCCGCTTTAATTCGCGCGATTCGCGGCGTATTTGGCGCTTGCGAGCGGAAAAAAGCCGGGAAAACAGCGTGTTATGCGGTTTTTGTTCTAAATACCGCGAAGGAAAACCTGTTTTGTCGAGGCGCAAGGAAAATGGAATATTGTGCAGAAATCTCCTTTATATCGTGCAAAAAAAGGAGATTTTTTATGATTCGATTAGCTCGCCAAGAACCCGTGAGAATACAAAAGAACCCCAAGGCTTGAGATGATCCCCATCTATTCTGTGCGCCCCAACCCCTACCAGCCGCGCAAATATTTTTCGGATGAGGCCATTTCGGATCTCGCAGATTCAATTCGCCAGATTGGGTTGTTGCAGCCCATCAACGTGCGCAGGGTGGGCGAGGGAGGATACGAGCTCATCGCCGGGGAGAAGGCTGAGAGCCTGCAAGCTGGCAGGGCTTACGGAAATTAAGGCCATCATACTGGATGGCGCATACGATAGGGATATTGCGATGATAGCGATGATTGAGAACCTCAACGGGAAAACCTGCACTTTTTTGAGGAAGCGGAGGGTTATCAGAGCCTTATCCGAGAGCATGGTTTCACCCAGGAGGAATTGGCCACTCGGCTTTCAAAAACCAGTCCACCGTGGCAAACAAGCTGCGCATATTGAAGTTGCCCCGGCAAGTCAAAGGAACATATTGTGAAAAACGGGCTCACCGAGCGGCATGCCCGGGCGCTTTGCGGCTGCACAATGAAGAGGCGCAGCTTTCCTGGTGGAGCATGTTTGCGAGCGCGGGCTTTCTGTAAAAGCGACGGAAGAGCTTGTAGAGAAGGAGCTGTTGCATCTATACGGCGAGGAAAAGGGAAATAACCTCATTCGGATGCGTTGCAACTATAAAATCTATGTGAATACGCTGCGAAAATGTGCGGATAAGATATCTTCCATGGGCGTAAACACGGAATTTGACTATGAGGACAAGGGAGAATATGTGCAAGTGGTGGTAAAAATAGCAAAATAGATATGTTTCACGTGGAACAAAAAAAGAGAGCTTGAGAAAGCTCTCTTTTTTAGGCGTATATGTTTCACGTGAAACGCTTTGGCAAAAAGAGATTGAAAAGGGCGCCAATGCTGGTATCATAATGCTATTGGAGGTGGGAGCGTTGGCCAGAAGTATTGTAGTTGCAAACCAAAAGGGCGGAGTCGGGAAGACGACCACTGCCGTCAATTTAAGCGCCTGCCTCGCGGAGCTTGGAAAAAAGACGCTGCTCATCGACAGCGATCCCCAGGGCAACGCATCTAGCGGGCTTGGGTGGATAAGCGCAGCGTACAAACTTCGGTTTACGATGTGATGATAAACGCGGTTCCTGCGGCACAGGCAGTGATGAAAACCGGCGTGGAAAACCTCTTTTGCTACCCAGCAATATCGACCTCGCCGGGGCGGAGATTGAGATGGTCTCCATGATGAGCCGGGAGCTGATTTTGGCTCGGGCTGTGGAGGAAATCCGGGAGGACTACGATTTTATCATTATCGACGCGCCGCCGTCCCTCGGGCTCCTTACGTTAAACGCCCTGGCCGCGGCGAACAAGGTGCTGATCCCCATTCAGTGCGAGTATTATGCGCTGGAGGGGCTTTCGGAGCTGATGAATACGATTAAGCTGGTGAAAAAGCACATCAATCAAAAGCTGGAAGTGGAGGGCGTTGTGCTCACCATGTACGATTCAGGACAAACCTCTCCATGCAGGTGGTGGATGAGGTGAAGAAGTTTTTGCGGGCAAGGTGCACGGGGCGATTATCCCAAGAAACGTGCGGCTGGGCGAGGCGCCGAGCCATGGGCTGCCCATTACAAAATATGATGCGAAGTGTGTCGGCTCGGAGGCGTATATCGCCCTGGCCGAGGAGATTATCGGGTTAGGAGAAGAGATATGAGCAGCAAAAGGGCCTGGGAAAGGGCTTGGGAGCGCTGATGAGCAGCGCGGAACTACCAGAAGAGCAGCAGGGAGGCGTGCTGGAAATCGCGGTAAACCTCATCGATCCGTGCAAAACCCAGCCCCGGCAGAGCTTTGACGAGGAGAAATTGAGCGAGCTTGCGGCATCTGTCCGGCAGCACGGCGTGCTGCAGCCGCTCATCCTAAAGGCGAAGGAAGGCCGTTATACCATCATCGCCGGCGAGCGCAGATACCGCGCGGCGCGGCAGGCAGGGGCTTAAGGCTGTTCCGGCAATTTTAAAGGATGCGGACGAGAAGGAAGTGTTGCAGCTTTCCATCATTGAAAACATCCAGCGGGAGGATTTAAACCCCATTGAGGAAGCCGAGGCCATTTCTCGGCTCATGGAGCAATACCGGCTAAACCAGGAACAGGTGGCGACGATGCTCGGCCGGAGCCGGCCTGCCATTGCCAACACGCTGCGGCTGATGGGGCTCAGCAAGGCGGTGCGCGAGGCAGTGGCCAGCGGCGCGCTTTCCGGCGGACATGCCCGCACGCTGCTGCCCCTGGGCGAGCGGATGGACAGGCGGCAGAGATTGTGAAGAGAGACGGGCTCTCCGTGCGCCAGACAGAGGCGCTCATTAAGCGCATGCAGGAGGAAAAGCAAGAGAAGCCGCCCAGAAAGAAGAGCAGCGAGTTTAAAACCGCGGAAAAGGAGCTGGGGATCTATACGAAACCAAGGTTTCTCTTTCGGGCAGCGAGGCAGCGGGGTAAAATTACCCTGGAATACTACTCGAAGGAACAGCTCTACGCGCTTTACGATATGCTGAAAAAAGATAATAAAAAGCTTCCTATTATATAGGAAGCTTTTTTATTATCTTAAAGTCCAAAGTGAGGCCATCATAGGCGATTTCATAGCCTCGCTCTGCCGCCCAGGCGGAGAGTTTTGCGTGAGGCGGGTTGCCCTCGTGGGGGAGAGATGCGTGGCCAGAACCCGTCCCTGTTTTGTGAGCAAGCGGTGCGCCCGGAGCAGCCGGGCGGTTTCGGCCACCTGGTCTGCGTTCATATGGCCCCCACCCTGCGTGCCCGGGCCATAGGTATGGTCTAAAATGGCGCAGGAGAAGGGGTGCGCCCAGCTGCGCAGCAACGCCCATAGGTTGGCGTCAAACGGAAGCGTATCCGTGGCGTATAGGATGGCGGTTTTGCCGTCAAACAGCGCATAGAGCAGCGAACCGCCGGAAGTATCATGCGCCGAGGGCAATGGCAAGACGCGGTAGCGCCGAGGGCAAACTCTTTGCCCGGCAGAGCCTCGCGGTATTTCAAATGCAGCCGGGCCTGCCAAGCAGGGTTCAGCAGGTCAGCGCCGTCTTCCTCCCGCAGAAGCGCGGCATTAAGCGCTTTTGCTGTGGGCATCGAACAGCAAAGCGTCATGGGGAAACATCCTGTGCGGCATATTCACCGAGCCGGGTGACAAGATGGCCGGGATCGAAATGATCCGAATGGCCGTGCGTTTGCAGCAGATAGCGCAGGAAGCCAGGGAAAGCCCCAAGCGCGCGGCGCTGGCTGGGGCATCCGGCCCGGGTCAGGAGCAGATCGTCGTTTACAAGCAGGCTGCTGCGGGCGCGCAAATCCTTTCCGCCCTGGCGAAGGGCTGTTTTGCAGGTAGGGCAATTGCAGAAGGGGAGGGGCAGCGCCGTGGCGGCGGCAGTGCCTAAAATGTAAGCTGCATGGCATCTCCTTTCTTTTAGGGTATTACTCTATCCTATGCGCGCGCATCAGACTGGGCGCGCACAAACTGTGAGAAAACAGCTGTTTTTGGGAAAATGTGTGATAAAAAAGGCCCCGCACTGCTGCAGGGCCGGAAAAACCCGTGTCAGATTCGCCCAATGATAAAAGGGCAGAATCGTACTGTGTGAATAGAACAGCGAGCTCATAAACGAGGAGTTGAGCAGATCCGAAATCTGCGTCACGGGCATGAGGATGAGCAGCACGGGGATGATCATAAACACCACGTGCATGGAGAAAAACCCGCGGATGAGCGCCACACCGCCGCCGGAAAGCGAGTCGAACCGCTGCAAAAGCGGGAGATCCGCCGAATAGGTATAGGCGTTTATAAGCAGCGTAAACAACACCCGAAGCAGGAAGAAGATGAGAAGAAAAGCCAGGATGTTTAGGATGACGCAGTAGATTGTCATATCGAAATATTCGCCCACTGTGGTGAGCCCATCAGCCGCAAAGGCCTGGGTTTCCAGGTTGTGCAGGATGGTGTTGTGATAGGGAGAGGAGAGCTTTGCCTTATCCATGATGGAGGAGATATCCGCCTTCGAGAGGTTTGCCACAGAGGCATTGACCATCTCGTAGTTGTTCACCTTTTCCGCGCCCTCGATGTAGAAGCGGAAGGAACTGAAGAAGTCCGACTTCACAAACGCCCCGGAGAGCAGCGGGTAGAACAAAAACGCGCCAATCCAGGAGAGGAAGAACCCCCGAGGTTTAGTAGCGAGTTTAAAAGCCCTTGTGCAGGCCATTTAGGACGTAGAGCAGGATAATGCCCAAAATGACGATATCGATGATGTTCATAAAAACCCCTCCAAATAGCGATTAGGAAAGCGGCATGGTATACAATCCGTCCGCGCTGCCCAGCAGCACAACGCCCGGGCAGAGCTTGCGGAAGGATGTAATCGTGAAATCCGCCGAGATGGTTTTGACAAATTCTCCGGTATGCGCGTATACAAATACGGTATCCTTGGAGAAACAATAGAGGTATTTGCCCAAAAGAGCAAAATTCTCGATGCCCGAAGGCAGCTGGATGAGCGTATCTATGCCCTTTTTCGAGAGCAGGCGCACGGTATACGTATTGTTATCCACGCTGGAAACCGGGACATAGGCCAGGATGAGATCGTCCTTTGTCGCAACACTATCCGCGAGCTTAGTGCCGTAGATGAGTGTATCCGAGAGCTTTTCCTGGGTAAAGGTATCGTACACGCAAAGGGACGTGGTATCCGAAAGATAGAGGTCTGAGCCGAAAAAGCACACATCGCTCACCAGCTGACCATATACGTCGTACATGCCGATGAGTTTTTTTCTGCGAGGGGACGACTACCGTCACCGTAGAGACGACCTCCACGCCCGTGCTATCCAGCGTCAGATACCAGAAGTTGTCGCTATCCCCATAAAAGCCCATTTTGAGCACCTGCGTGCCCGGCAGCTCGACGCGATCGAGCTCGTTGCCGTTTGTATCGAAAATACGGATATACTGGGCATCTTGCTCTGGTAGCGTGCACAAAAGCGCCACAGAGGACAGGCCGCATTCGGCGTCTAAAATCGTGAAATCCGAGGCGGGCAGCGTGAACAGCGGGGCTTGTGCGGCGCTGATGAGCGTTGCGGTTTGGGCGGAATACAGGCAAACGATGTTTTTTTGCTCGAGCATAACTGCATCTGCCCGGAGGAGAATTTATAGGCCCATTTATTCTCTCCCTTGGCGTTGGAGGCATAGAGCGTCGAGCCCTTTAGGGAATAGAGCGTGTCCGAATCCGCAGCAGAGACCTGCGCTCCTTCCGCCGCGCCCAGCCGGAAGAAATTCTGTTGGGGCCGGAACAGATTTGTGAAAAAGATAAGATATAGCGCGATAAGCAGCGCAAGCACCCCTGCCGCGATGGAGAGGTAAAACCCTCTGTGAGGGCGGAATTTTCGTTTTTAATTGTCAGCGCACCTGGCTTTCTGCCCATGAAAACGCTTTTACTCCCTTTCCAAGTGTCTATGGCGCAACTGCCATAAGTAAAAACTATTATAACACAAGAAACAAAAAATACGAACTTTGCGCGCAATATGATATAATAAGAAAATAAAAATTTTGTATCAAAAAGGAACAGAGACGGGAGGGCGAAAGCATGCGCGCACAAAGCGGGATATCGTTTACCAAAATGCAAGGTTTGGGCAACGACTTTATTATCGTAGACAACCGGGATTTGGCTATAGAGGATGGCGCAGTTTTGGCCCGGGCCCTTTGCCCGAGAAGGCTGGCCGCCGGGGCGGACGGCCTGATGCTCGTCGAGCCTTCGGACAGGGCGGATGCAAAGATGCATTTCTTCAATGCCGACGGCAGCGAGGCCGAGATGTGCGGCAATGGCATTCGCTGCTTCGCCCGGTATTTATATGACGAGGGCATGGTTCAAAAGGCGGCCATGTCCATCGAGACGCGGGCGGGCATCATGCAGCCATCGCTGCGGCTCGTGGGCGGCGAAGTGGCGGCGGTGCAGGTGGATATGGGATTGCCTGAGCTGGCGCCCGAGCGGGTTCCTGTGTGCGGCACGGGCTTGCACGATGAAATTTGCGTCGAGGGCAGACCTATGCGCTGCACAGCCTGCGCATGGGCGTGCCGCACGCGGTGATTTTTGGTGGAAAACGCGGCCGACCCGAAGTGGATGCGGCTGGGCGCGCGCATCGAGGCGGATACTGAAAAATTTCCCGAGCGTGTAAACGTGAATTTTGTGCAGGTGGTAAACCGCGGCGAGGCCGTAATTCGCACCTACGAGCGCGGCGCCGGGCCGACGCTGGCCTGCGGCACGGGCTCTTGCGCGGCGGCAGTGGTGCTGCACCATCTGGGGCTGGCGGAGAGCCGGGTAAAAATTTGCCACGCCCGGGGATTTGGAGATTACCGTGGCGCCGGAGGCAGTCTATATGGAGGGCCCGGCAGAATACGTATACCGGGCGGTGGCGCAGTAGGCGTTGCCGGGCAGAGAGAAAAAAGCGGGGGAAGGGAGGGCGCATGGCCAAAATAAAACTGGGACAAGAGCTGGAGCGGCAGCTTTGCGCGCTGGAACAAGAGCTCCATACGCCCATCTACGTGGTGGGGATATGTCCGCAACAGCCTGCTCGGGCTGCCGGCGGCGGATGTGGATATTGCCTCGGCCGCTCTGCCGGGGCAAGTGTTGGAAGCGGCGGCGCGCATGGGCGTGCAGGCGGCGGTGGTGCACAAGACGCTGGGGACAGTGGAGCGTTTCCTCGCGGGAGAGCGCATCGAGCACACGGCGTTTCGCCGGGAGAGCTATGCGGCAGGGGAGGACATGCACCAATTTCTGGTGCAACTTGGCGCGACGCTCAAGGAAGATGCGCTGCGGCGGATTTTTCTGTCAACGCGCTCTACTACGACGTGGCCGCCGGGGAGGTGCTGGACCCGACCGGCCGCGGGCTTGAGGATTTGGCGCTGCGGCGGTTGCGCGCTGCCCGGCCGGAGGCGGAAGAGATGATCCGCGACGATGCGCTGCGGCTGCTGCGCTTGGTACGGTTTGCCTGCCAGCTTGAGTTTACCATTGAAAAAAGCTGTTCTATTTGGCGCGCAGCTATGCGCACCAGATAGACGCTCTGCCCCGGGAGCGCATCGCCCCGGAGCTTTCCAAGATTCTGCTTTCGGATATAGCGTATGATTTTCCTAAGAAGGTTCCGCCGCAGCTTAGGGATTGTTATACCTCTCCGGCTTGGGGCTGCTTACCCGGCTCATTCCCGAGCTTTCCCAGGCGCACGAGATGGAAAGAGCAAATACCACCGCTACAGCGTGCTGCTGCACAGCATTTATACCTGCGCCGCCACCCCGCCCGATCTTGTGACGCGGCTGGCGGGGCTGCTGCACGATATCGCCAAGCCCATGGTGTGGCTGCAAAACGGCAATATGCACGGCCACGACACGCTGGGCGCGCCCCTGGCTGAACAGCGGCTGCGGGCGTTGGGGTTCGACCATAAAACAGCAGCAAAAGTGCGGGTGCTCATCGCTGCGCACATGTTCGATATCGATGGCAAGGCGCGGGAGCGCCGCGTGCGATTGCAGGTGCAGCGCATGGGTTATGAGGCGTTTTTCCCGTCTGGCGGACATCCGGGAGGCGGATGTCATTGGCTCGGGCAAGGCGCTGCCGCCCGTCTATATGGCGGAGTATTTCAGAGAAATCGCCGCCCGCATGCGCGCCGAGGGCGTGCCCATGGGCCGGGGGACTTAGCCATTTCCGGGGCGGATTTACAGGAAATGGGCTTAAAGGGCCGGGCAATTGGTGAAATTCTGGGAAAATTGGTAGAATATTGTGCAGACAAGCCCGCGCAAAATACCAGGCAAAGGCTGTTGCGGCAGGCAAAAGGGCTTGCGAAAAGCGCAAAAAAGAGTAATATAGTGTCAAACCATTGACAAAAAACCTTTTGGAACGACAAAACAAGCCGGGTGGGAGAAAACGATGAATGTCAAGCCGCAAACCAGGTTCACAAACCACCGGGGCGTAGGGAAATACGCCGATATTTCGTTTGAAACCGAAGTGCAGGTAGAAAAAAGGGATAAGCAGGCGCAGCGTGTCCGCACGAAGATTCACTATTTCGAGGCAGGGCAGGAGCACCGGCGTACGCTTTACTGCTGCACGGCGCGGGGCAATCGGCTTATTTTTATGCGCAAAATTTTGAGGCGCTGGCCCGGCATTTTCATGTGATTTTGCCGGATCTTCCGGGGCACGGCTATTCCGGCTGCCCGGAGATGGACTATGTCATCGAAGATTTTTCCGTGGCGCTGGAGGCGTTCTTGCACCGCATCGGCGCGGGAACGGTCTATATCGTGGCCTTTGGGCAGGCGGCGGCTACGCCGCGGATTTTTGCTACTACAACCGGGCCGCGTGCAGCGCATGGTGTTTATCAACCCCGGCGCTTATGAAAATACCCGTTCGCTGTATGCAAAGCAGCTTTCCGGCCCCATGGGCGGCTATTTTGCGGGCAGAATGTCCCGCTTCCAAAACGGCGAAAAATATCTGAAACGCCAGCTGCTAGACCAGACGATGCTTACCGACCGGGATATTGAGGAGTTTTGCCGGCCGTATACGAGAAACGGCGTGCGGATATGCACGCGGCTCGCAACGGTCAACTACCTGGAAGAGGATTTGGAGCGCGCTGCCGGCAGTCGCTTGCCCGGTGCTGGTGCTATCCGGCGCAGACGATGGGGTTTCCAGCAAAAGGATACGCAGGCATTCTGCGATACGCTTAGAAACGCCTATTTTATGGAAGTGCACGGCTGCGGGGCGCTGCCGCATTTTGAAAAAGCCGGCGCTCGTCAACCGGGGAATTTCCAAATTCCTGTTGGGCAAGCTCTAAAGCGGGAGAGAGGCGCGCCTGGGCCAGCATGCACAGGCGCTTTTTTAACGGACTGCCGGACTGCCGGCGAAGAGAGGAAATGCTATGGAGTTTTGCAGGGACTTATTCGATTTGGTAAGCCTGCCGCGCAGCGCGGTGGAGGCGCTGCTCGAAAAAAACGAGGCCAGCATTAAAGTTTATCTGTATGGGCTCGTGCGCGGGGAAGCAGAAGTGGCGCAGATATCCGCCGAGCTAAAGCTTTCCCAGGCGCAGATTCTAGAGGCGTTTTCCCTGCTGGAAGAGGCCGGGCTGATTTCCCTGGAGGCAGGCAGCGACAGGGTGCGGTATTTATTGGGCAAAGAAGAGGCGCCCCTGGCGGCGGATCCTTACCCGGATCGGGGAATTCAACGAGACGCTGCAGGCGCTTTTTTCGGATCGGGAGCTTTCTTATTCGGATTACAAGGCGTTTTACGAGATTTTGGAGGTCTACGGCCTTTCCCGGCCAGTGATTTTGCTGCTGGCGGAATACTGCATCAACACAAACCAGAAGGGTAACCGCGTGGCCATGAATTATATAAGGCAAGTGGCCCGGGCCTGGGCCAAGGAGGGCATCGATACCATCGAGCACGCCCAGATGCATATGGCCGCGCTGGCCGAGACAGCGGGCGGCGCCCGGGAGGTGCTGCGGCTGTTAAAGATAAGCCGCTTGCCCACAGACAGCGAGCAGGAGCTTTACGACAAATGGGAGAGGGAGTGGGGCTTTTCCTTCGCGGCCATCAAGGCGGCCACTGCGGCCACCACCAGCGCACGCTATCCCAGCATGAAATATCTGGACGGCATTTTGAAGAATTTGCGCCAGGAGGGCACGCTCACCGCGGCGGGGGTGCGCAGTTATTTTGCGGATCACGAGGCCGAGGATGAGCAAATTAAGGCGCTGCTTCGCGCAATTTCCGCCCGAGCCTGGCCGTTGCCCCGGCGCACGCAAGGCCTACCGGCAGTTTTTGGAGATGGGCTACGCGATGGAGGAGATGCTGCTCGCCTGCAGCCAGGCGGCACTCTCGGGCAAGGCCAGCCTGGAGGCGGTGGGCAAAATTTTGCAGGCATGGCACAAAAAGGCTTTTTGCATAAGGACGAGATCGTGCGATTCTTGGAGCAGGAGCAGAGCCGGCAGGAGAAAATCGCCGCGATGCATGCGGCGGCGGGCGTGAAAAAGCGCATTACCCGGGCGGACGAGACGCTCTACGAGAAGTTTTGGGCTATGGCTTTTCCGAGGATATCATCTGCTTTGGGGCTTCCTGCGCCTATGGCGCGGCCTATCCTCTAAAGGCGCTGGACGCGATTTTATCCCGGTGGAAGGAAGCGGGCGTGAAAACGCTCCAAGAGGCGCAGGAGCAGAACAAAAATTTAAAGAGGGCTACCAAAAAGGCAGGCAACGCTGCCATCGATGAGCGCAGCTATGCGCCGGGGGAGCTGGACGCTCTGGTGTACGACCCTATCGAGGAAATTTTGCGGCAGCAAAACCAAGAATAAAAATTTGGCTTTCCGACATTCGCCGGCAGGCGGGATATGGTAAGATAGAAAAGCGGGAGAACATTTGCCTTTGGACAAGCTGGCCTCCTGTGCGCGCAGGAAAATTGCACTTTAGGCAGAGGGACAGCCGAGTATGGAGGGCGTGTTTGCTTTTGGATAAGCCGGCCCCGGTACGCGCGGAAAAAATTGCACTTTAGGCAGAGAAGAGCCAGTGAATGCGCTCCCGGACAGAAAAACTTGGCGGTACGCGCGGCGGCATTTCACGCCGCAGAGAAGGAAAATCGAGTCTATGACACTGCAAGAGCTTTTGGCACAATATGATGAGAAGCGCAATGCCCAGGAAAAGCGCCTGGCTGCCCAGCAGCAGGCGATGTTTTTGGCGCATCCGGAACTTCTCTGTTTGCAGGAACAGAAAAAAGATATTATTTTGCGGCAGCTGGCTGCCGTGATGAAAAAATCCCGAGCGCAAAGACGCGATTTTGGCGGAATTCGCCCAGAAAACCGCTGTGCTGGAGGAGCGAATTGCCGATTATCTCGAAAAGACCGGCGCGCAGATGCCGGCGCCCTGTTTCGATTGCCCCTTTGCCAGGATAGCGGGTATGTGCAGCATAAAAACCGGCGGGAATTTTGCCCCTGCCTGCGCGAACAGCTCTATGAGAAGGTGTTGGGTGGGCAAAGGGTAGAGACGCTGGAAGGCAGTTTTGCGGCGTTTAACGAGAAGGTTTTCCCGGATGCGCAGCAGGATGGCGGGGCCAGCCAGAGAAGCCGCATCATGGCCATTCGCTCTTTTGCGGAAGGGTATTGCGATGCTTTTCCGGGAAATCCTCAAAAGCAGCTGCTCTTTATGGGAAAGCCGGGGCTGGGGAAAAGCTATCTGCTCGCGTGTATGTGCAAGCAGCTTCGGGCCAAGCAGCGGGATATCTGCTACCTCGGCGCCTATGCGCTGTTCGAACTGTTCCATCGGGACAGACTCGGCGAGGCCGCGCTCTTGGAGCCGGTTTACGAGGCGAAGATTCTCGTGATAGACGACCTCGGCAGCGAGCCCATGACGCAAAACGTCACCAAAGAATACTTCTTTGACTTGCTCTGCGCGCGCTCCCGGGCGGGGCTGCACACCTTTATGGCCACAAACCACGGCACTGCGCAGCTCAAGGAGCGTTATACCGAGCGAGTTTCCTCCAGGCTGCTTTCCAAGCAGAACAGCCTGGTCATTCGGTTTGTGGGGGAAGATTTGCGGCTTTTTGTAAAAACTGGAAAATTCGTAAACTTTTTGTATCCGAAGCGTTCCCCGATAGAACGGGGGCTGATGGAGACTAGAAAAGCCAGAGGGCTTGTCCCAAAACATACCCACTTATTTTAATCGGGAGTCGCTTGACATACACAACCCATGGGGGATATAATTGAAAATACCAGGCGGTAATACACAATATATTGTGTATTATTTTTACGAAAAAGACGGCGTAACAGGCTCTGGGCGGGAAAGGACGGAGGAAATGTTTGCTACTATCATCAAGCGCGACGGCAGAGCGGTCGCCTACGACAGAAAGAAGATCGAAATCGCAATTGAAAAGGCCATGGAGGCTGGCGGCAGAAAAGCCTTTGGGCAGGCGGAGAAGTTGGCCGAGCTGGCCGAGGGCAAGCTGGCCGAAAAGTTTATCGATAGAGACCCTGGGGTAGAGGATATCCAGGACGTTGTCGAGCAGGTGCTGATGGAGAACGGCTATGCGCTCATTGCCAAGCGCTACATCCTGTACCGCGCCCAGAGAACCCGCACCCGGGAGATGAAAACCGGGCTGATGCGCATCTACGACGAGCTGACGTTTGCAGACGCTGGCGACAGCGATAGAAAGCGGGACAACGCCAACGTAGACGGCAATACCGCCATGGGAACCATGTTGCAGTACGGCTCCGAGGGCGCGAAAGACTACTATGTGAAGTATATTTTAAGCGAGGAGCAGTCCGGGCGCACCAAGAGGGGGATATTCATATCCACGATCTGGATTTCTATACCCTGACGACGACTTGCTGCCAGATTGACCTTCTAAAGCTGTTCCACGGCGGGTTTTCCACCGGCCATGGTTTCTTGCGCGAACCCAACGATATCGCGAGCTATGCGGCGCTGGCGTGCATTGCGATTCAGGCGAACCAGAACGATCAGCACGGCGGCCAGAGCATCGAACTTCGATTACGGCTTGGCGCCGGGCGTCATCAAAACATATAAAAAGCGCTATGCCCTAAATTACGAGCGCGTGGCGGAGATTTTGTGCCCCGAGGCCGGAATCACTGAAAAAGGCATGCGGGCGCTCATTCAAAAAATCCAGGAGGAGCAGGGCGTTTACCCGAACCTGGACGAAAACCCCTGAATATTTGGCGGCGGAAAAGGCTGCGCTGGCAGGGCAGGTGGACGAGGCGACGATTGAAAAGCTGCAAAAATTTGCCTGCCACCACGCCAAGGAAGAGACCGAGCGGGCGACGTATCAGGCCATGGAGGGCTTGGTGCATAACTTAAACACCATGCACAGCCGCGCTGGCGCGCAGACGCCGTTCTCCTCCATCAACTACGGCACGGATACCTCTGCGGAGGGCCGGCTGGTGATGAGAAGCGTCATGCTGGCCACAGAGGCGGGCCTGGGCCGCGGGGAAACGCCTATCTTCCCCATCCATATCTTCCGTGTCAAGGAAGGCATCAACTACAATCCCGAAGACCCGAACTACGATTTATTCAAGCTGGCCTGCCGGGTTTCGGCAGAGCGGCTGTTCCCGAATTTCTCCTTCCTCGACGCGCCCTTCAACCTGCAATACTACAAGCCCGGCCATCCCGAGACGGAGATTTGCTACATGGGCTGCCGCACCCGGGTGATGGGCAACGTGTACGACAGGGATAGGGAGATTTCCTATGGCCGGGGCAACTTGAGCTTTACCTCCATCAACCTGCCGCGCATCGCCATCAAGAGCAACGGCAACCTCGAGTGGTTCTTCGAGGAGCTGCAGCGCAAGATGGATCTCTGCGCAGGGCAGATGCTCGATCGCTATGCTATTCAGGCGGCAAAGAAAGTGAAAAACTTCCCCTTCCTCATGGGTCAGGGGGTGTGGATCGATTCGGAAAAGCTGGGCATGGAGGATACGGTAGGCGAGATTTTGAAGCACGGCACGCTCTCCATCGGCTTTATCGGCTTGGCCGAGACGCTGGTTGCCCTCATTGGCAAGCACCATGGGCAGAGCGAGGAGGCGCAGAACCTCGGGCTGGAAATTGTGCACTTCATGCGCGACTATGTGGATAACAAGAGCAAAGAGACGGGCATGAACTTTACGCTGCTGGCTACCCCGGCAGAGGGGCTTTCCGGCCGGTTCGTGCGCATGGATAAGAAAAAGTTCGGCGAGATTGCCGGCGTGACGGACAGGGAATACTATACCAACAGCTTCCATGTGCCTGTCTACTATAACATCGGCGCATTCGATAAGATTAAGAAAGAGGCGCCCTATCACGCGCTTACCAACGCCGGGCACATCTCCTATGTGGAGCTGGACGGCGACACCGCCAACAATGTCGAGGCGTTCGAATCTGTCATCCGGGCGATGAAAGAGGCGGGCGTGGGGTATGGCTCGGTGAACCATCCGGTGGACCGGGACCCGGAATGCGGCTATTGCGGCATCATCAACGATGAATGCCCCCGCTGCGGCAGAAAAGAGAGCGAAGACGGCACGGGTTTTGAGCGCATTCGCCGCATCACGGGCTATCTCGTGGGCACGGTGGATCGGTTCAACAACGCCAAGCGCGCCGAGGAGAAGGATCGGGTGAAGCACAGTGTCTTGCAATCAGAAGAAGATTAAGGTCGCCGGGCTCATCGGCGATTCTATCGTAGACGGCCCGGGGCTTCGGGCGGTGGTCTTCGTCCAGGGGTGCGACAAGCGCTGCCCGGGCTGCCACAATCCGAATCCCAGAGTTTTGAGGGCGGAACCGAATACACCCCGGAGCAGATTTTTGAGCGGATTCAAAAAGTCCGCTCACCCGGGGCGTGACGTTTTCCGGCGGCGAGCCCCTTTGCCAGGCCGAGGCGCTGCTGCCGCTGGCAAAAATGCTCAAGGCCGCGGGCTACGAGCTGGCGCTCTACACCGGAGATATCTACGAAGAGGTGATGGCGGCGGGCGGGGCCAAGGCAGAGCTTCTCTGCCTGATGGATGTGCTCATCGACGGGCCGTTTATCCTGGAGCAGAAGAGCCTGCTGCTGCGGTTTAAGGGTTCGCGAAACCAGCGAACCATCGATATTCCCGCTTCCCTAAAAAGGGAGAGACCGTGCTTGTCACAGCCGAACGCTGGGTAGGAGAACAATAAAAAAGAGCAGCCAATTGGCTGCTCTTTTTGCATGGGGAAGTGACAGTATAGCGGTGTTGAGTTTTGGAAAATAGGCCGATACAATAATTGTTAGAGGAGAAGGTAGCTATGCAGGAACGTATTTGCCCAGTTTGCGGGAAAGAAAACTTTATAGAGGCCAAATTTTGCGTATTTTGCGGGGCGAAGTTTACAGATGATTGGCAGGCCTTGCAAAGTATGCGGGATCCCGCGCTGCAAAAAGAAATCAGCCGGCTGTCGGGGTTGGCTTTGAACGCAAAAAGCAAGGGGATTTAGATCGGGCGGTTCTCTATCTTTCGCAGGCGGCAGAGCAGGACGCGTCTCTTTGCGAATCTTTGTTTTTCCTGAGCGTTTATGGGCGTATGATAAGGACCCAAAAGAATTTCAAAAGAGCGTTTTTTTGAGTTGATCGCTCGGGTTATGCAAATGCTCTGGCAGCAGGATATGCGCGTGGTAGACGAAAAAATCGGAGAGTATGCAAATACGCTGCTAGAGGCCGGCAAAAGGAAATTTTAGCGAGAGCACCAAAGCTGGATGGTAGCCGCAGAAAATGGGAGGTGATCGCGTACAAGCAGCACTTAAAAAGTGTATCGGCCTTTTGAAGCAGTTTTCTGTTTTTGACAGAGGAATCCTTGCAACAGCTGCCTGAATATAGGCAGATAAAGAATGAGGCCGCCTTCCAAATCGCGCAGCTATGCGAAAAAATCTATGCGCCAAACGGATATTACACCTTTTCTGCCAAGGGCAAAAAGTAAGGAGCAGCCCTTTCCGCCGTCGCCGGAGGATCTCGGTTATCAGGTACTCTTTAGGAAACAGGCGCAGTATCTGGCATTATGGGCGCCGCAGCGGGTTAGAGAGGCAAGAAAAGCGCTGCTGATGGAGCGGCTGGAGGGGCAAAAAAGAAGAAATCTCGAAAAAGAGAAGAAGGAACAGTGGCTATCTGGTTGTTTCGGGAGTAATTTGCGCGCTATTATTCTTACTGATGGTGATAGGCGTCGGAGAATTTTCGCTGGTCTTGTTTTGCATGATGGCAATTCCCGTGCTGCTGATTGCTTTGGGCTTTGAAGCGACACTCATTTCTAACTATAGGAAAAGCCGGCGTTTGAAACGGCAGATTGCAGCAATAGATCAGGAGCAATAGAGAAATACAGGAGGATTTGCTATATATAGGCGCATGGAGTATCGTGTTGGGTGGGAGAACAATAAAAAAGAGCAGCCATTTGGCCGCTCTTTTTTGTCTCTGCCTATTTTTCCCGGGAGAGCAGAGCCACCGCCGCGAGCACCAGGGCAATGCCGATGACAGAGGAAAAGCTGAGCGCCTCTCCAAAGAAGAAAAGCCCCAGTAACATGGCGACGACCGGCTCAATGGAGGCGAAAATCGAGGCCTTGCCCGGCGTTATGCCAAAAGGCCGTAGGTATAGAGCAAATAGGGCAGTACGCTGGTGACAATGCCCATCAAAATCATCAGAAGCAGGGAACCGCTCTGCGCCGCGAATTTGCCCGGGATTTCGGGAAGCCCCACAAAAGGCAGCGCCGCCAGCGCAGATGAGAAACGTGTAGAACGTGGTCGTCAGCGCCCCGTAGCCCTTCTTTACGGCAAACTTGCCAAAAATGCTATAGAGGGAATACCCGAGGCGGAAAGCAGCCCGGTAATAAGCGCGGGCAAAGAAAGGCTGTCCGCCCCCAAAATGCCCGAGCAGAGCGCGCAACCCGAAAGGCAGCAGCAAAGCGCTAAAAATTTTCTTTCCGTCAGCTTTTTTCTCGGAAGAAGATGAGGCTTAGAAGCATCACAAAGACGGGAGAGGTATAGAGCAACACCGCCGCGACCGAGAGGCTCGCCATCTGAATGGTGGAAAATAACAGACGCTGAAAAACAGAATGCTCAAAATCCCGTGCCGAGAAACACCCAAATATCCTTCCACTTGATTTTAAGCGCATCGCGCCGGAAGAGCAACAGGTAGAAAAAAGCCCCACCGCCGTCACAACGCTGCGCAAAAATACCAATTGCAGCGAAGATAGCCCCGTGCCCGAAAGCGCGCGCACAAACAGCCCGATGCTGCCCCAAAGGCTGCCGGCGAGCAAAATCGCGCCTGAGGCCTTTGCCGTGCTCAAATTCTTTTCTTTTGCCTGTTCCATGTTGTCTTTCCTTTTTTAATTATGAATTGTTGGCTGTCTGCGCATCGCACATGCAGCAATCCAGCGCCAGCGCCACGCATAGCGCGCTCAGCTCGTCCGCAGGGTTTAGGATGTCAATGCAGTAGCTGTCGCCCCAGGTAAACCATTCCTTGCTGATGCGCGCCACCGAGCCAAAGGGAGAAAAATCTCGTATTCGTGCCCCCAAAGCTCTCCCTGTACCTTCCAGTTTGGCCCGTGCACCGTATAGCGCGGAGTAAACCAGCTGAATTCCTGAGCGACCTCCGCCACCTGGTTGCCCGCAATAAATACGCGGTACTTGAGAGCCATGTCCACATCCGTTGCTCGATATATGCGACCTCCACACCGCCCGGGGCATAGAGATGCAGCTTATGCCCCAGGAGAAAAACTCTCCCTGGGCAAAATAGCGGTCAACGCCATTCTCGTCCTTTATTGCGAACTCTTCCCGCCAGCTGAATGCCTTTTGCTTCATGAAAAACCGCATATTTTTCTCCTGTTAGTTGTTGCTGTGCGGGAGATAGGGGATGATGCGCCCGGCGAAATCTCCGATGTTGATGGTTTTGCAGCCAAACTTTGCCCGGCCCTTCGAGCACGGTCAAAAACAGGCCTTCGCCGCCGAACAGCATATTTTTAAAGCCCTTGACCGTCTGGGCCGAATAGCGCACGCTGCCCTCCCATGCCGCGACGTTGCCCGTGCTCACCTTGATGACTTCCCTGGCGCCAGCGTCTTTTCCACGACAGAGCCGTCCAGCTCCAAAAAGGCCAGCCCGTTGCCCGAAAGCCGCTGGAGCAGCAGTCCCTCGCCGCCAAAGAACCCGCCAAAGGAAAGCTGCGCCGCCAAGGAGAGCTCTACGCCGTTTGTGGCGCATAAAAATGCTTGCTTTTGGCAGATATACTCCCGGCCGTTTTGCTCCAGGGGCAGAATCGCCCCGGGGAAGGAGGAGGAAAAGGTGATTTCCTCGCCGCCTCTATTTGCGGTAAACGTGGCCATAAAGATGGATTCCCCGGTGAACATGCGCCCAAGGCTCTTCATCAGGCCGCCGCGCATATTTGTGTCCATGGAAAACCCATCGCTCATCCAGGTCATCCGGCCGGATTGAGTAAAAATCTGCTCGCCCTGTTCCGGGCGCAGCGTGACTGCGGGCAGGTTTCCGCCAAAAATTTGATACTGCATTTTTCTTCCTTCCAAGAAAAACGTCTGTCAAGCGCAGACGTTTTTTATACTATTCCAGCGTACCGCGCACTCAGGGTTTCCCCAAGGTTTTGCGCAGAATAAGGAACCGCTCGTTTTCCAAATCCTCTTCGCTCGAAGCGTTGATGACGTTAAAGCCCAAGTCCTCCCGATAAACCCGCAGCGCTTTTGTATTGCGCGGGCTTGACATAACTTCCACCATGCGCACGCCGGATTCTGAAAGGTCGGAAAATGCGCTTAATAGAAGCGACTGCCCAATGCCCTTGCCGGATTCCCTGGGGTTTGTGAGGACGCTATATAAAAAACGCGGCCAGGGTTATCAAAATCCCGCAGAAAATAGGCTGCGCCCAACACTTCATCGTATTCCAGCGCCGCATACACCCGCCCGTAACGGATGAAGGATTGCGTCTCAAAATAGCTGAGCCCCGCATTTCGCGAGCCGTTTACTTCCTTTTCCAGCTGGGCAATTTGCTCCAGCATATCCGTATCGCTATCGCTAATGCAAAAATATTCGATTGCCATATATTCTATCCTCTCACTTCTATTGCGCGCCTGCGCACCGTTTAGTGACATTATACCAAGAGCAAAAGCGGTTTGCAATGCGCCGGGCGCCGTGCTGCGCCGGGATTTTTAAATAATATGCAACAAGGGGCCCTGCTTTTGCCAATTTCCACAAAAAAAGAGGGCATATGCCCTCTTTTTGGTGTTTTTAGAAATAGCGCTTTAATAGACCTGCAAAGCCCTGGCCGTGCCGCGCTTCGTCTTTGGCCATCTCGTGGACGGTATCGTGAATCGCGTCCAGGTTCTGTGCTTTGGCCATCTTGGCGATCTCGAACTTGCCGGCGCATGCGCCCATCTCTGCATCGATGCGCAGCTCGAGGTTTTTCTTGGTGGAATCCGTCACCCTTCACCCAGCAGTTCGGCAAACTTCGCCGCATGCTCTGCCTCTTCAAAGGCGTAGCGGCGAAACGCTTCGGCTACCTCGGGATAACCTTCCCGCTCGGCAACTCTGCTCATGGCAAGGTACATGCCAACTTCCGTGCACTCGCCGGTGAAATTGGCCTGCAAGCCGGCATAAATTTCCGGGTCTACGCCCTTGGCGATGCCCACGACATGCTCGGTGGCGTAGGTCTGGTTTTCTACTTTCTCGCTGAAACTGGAAGCGGGCGCCTTGCACTGGGGGCAGAACTCTGGGGGCGTATCGCCTTCGTGCACATATCCGCAAACTTTACATACAAATTGTTTCATTTGATTGTTCCTCCGTTTGAAAATTTCGTTTTCCCATGGCTATAGTATAGCGCCTTTTTGGGGGAAAAGCAGTTGCATTTGCAACAGTTTATGAAAAATTTACCAAATAGAAAAAACGCGCCCGAAGGCGCGTGAGTTTTAGAGGGAAACTGTGGGAAGGGAGAGCTCCGCCGGGTTGTGCGAAACGAACAGCGCAGTTTTGCCGGAAATCGCCTCTTTTATGACCTCATAGGCGGAAAAGAGCGTGGTCTCATCCAGCCCTTTAAACGGCTCGTCGAACAAGTAAAGGTCGGCCGGGCGGCAAGACCCCGGGCAATGGCGACCCTTCTCGCCATGCCGCCGGAAAGTTCTTCGGGATATGCCCGGAGAAAATTTCCCAGGCCGAGCCGGGTAAGCCAATGCCCAGCCGCTTCTTCATCGGAAAATAGAGACGTTCTGTTGGGCGGTGAGCCAGGGCAGCAGGCGATCTTCCTGGAAAACATAGCTGACTGCATCGCTTTTTTTCGCGCGACGATGCCGCTATCCGGCAGCAATAGACCGGCGGCGAGGTTTAACACCGTGCTCTTGCCCCGGCCGGAAGAGCCGATGAGGCAAAGCTGTTGGCCGTCCTCCAAAGCAAGCGAGAAATTTTCCAGTACGGGAGAGGGAGCCAAAGGATTTAGAGACATGGGAAAATGTTATCATGGCCGCCTCCGTTTCTTAAAAGACCAAACAAAGAGCTTTTCTAGCAGCATGGAAAGCAGGATGATAAGCGCCGTCCAGGCGAAGAGATCCGGCGTCTCAAGTAGATTTTAGATTGATAGAGCTCTCGGCCGATGGAAAATTCCGGCCGGCAGATGACCTCGGCCGCAATCCCGGCTTTCCAGGCCAGGCCGATAGAAGAAAATGCCGCGGCGGAAAAGTAGGGGCGCAGGGAGGGAAAGTAGAAGTAGCGCAGCTTTTTAAAAAGGGCAGCCGGTATACCTGGGCGACTTCCAGCAGCTTTTTATCTGTGCTGTCGATGCCCTCGGCTACATTGCCCCAGGCCACGCCCAGTACCATGAGCAGAGAGGTAAAGACAGGGACAGCCCCTGTGGCAAACCAAACCAGCACCAAAATGATAAACGACGCTACCGGCGTCGCCCGAATAATGGCGAGCAGCGGGGGAGAAAAACCGCCGCAGCGCCGGGCAGAAAGCCGTGGTGATACCGAGAATAAGCCCAAGCGCAAGCCCCATAAGATACCCCAGTAAAATGCGCCAAAGCGATAGCGCAGCGCTTTGCCAAAAAAGCTGCTTCTGTGCAGAGCCGGGCCAGGCGGTTCAGCACGGAAAGGGAGTGGGCAAAAGCAGCTCCTGGCCGATGAGCATGGCTGCGCTCTGCCAAATAAGCAGCCAAATTGCCGCGACTAGCAGGCCGCTATAAAAATTTTTTCATACCCTCTCTCCTTTCTTTCATTTTTCTTATTATACAGAATCGCCCGCAAATTGCGAGAGAGAGAAAAAAGCGGCACGCGCTGTGCCGCTCTTTTTATTTCGTTAGCCCACGTAGTAGAAATCATCCCCGGGGATTTTTCCACCGATGGAGGCGGGGTTAGCCGCGAAGAGCACGTCGAAGAAGTTGGAGAGAGAATCCTTCATCGTGTTTCCCGCAATATAGACGATGTTGCAGGCGGGCAGCGCCTGTTTGGCAAGATCCGCCGAAGCGACGATTTTATACTCGGCTACGAGGTTTGCCGCCTCGTCAACATTTTGGTTAGCAAAATCTATGGAAGATTGATACTCCGCCAAAAAAGCTTTCATCGCCTCGGGGTTTTTCTCGGCAAATTCTTTTCTCACCACGATGCAGCCCATGGAGAACACGCCGCTCTTGCCCTCTTTTTTGCAGGCAGCATCCCACTCCGCCGTGATATCAAGCGCAGTATTGAGGGTTTCCACCTTTGCCTTGCTGGCCGTCACAAAAGGCTCGGGCAGCAGCGCCAAGCTGGCTTCGCCGCTGGCCAGTTTGGCCACGACTTCGCTGTGCTCGGAGAGGTATTCCACCTCGACCTTGCCCTCCAGTCCGTTTGCCTTCAGAATATAGTTGAGCGCATATTCCGGCGTGGAACCCTGGCCAGAGGCATAGATTTTTTTGCCTTCCAGGTCGGAAACCTTTTTTCACCTCATCGCCGGTCTGCACCAGGTAGAGCACGCCCAAGGTGTTGATGGCCGCAATCTGGATGTTGCCGTTTGTCTTGTTATAAAGCGTTGCCGCAAGATTGGTGGGCACTGCCGCGATATCCACTTCACCGCTGGAGAGCTTGCCGGTGATCTCGTCCGGCGCGCCGACCAGGGTAAAGGAATATTCGTTGGAGGCTTCGTCCTTTTGTTCTTGTCCATCAGCTCTACAAGGCCCATGCCCGTGGGGCCGTTTAGCGCGGCCACATTTATTTTGGCCTTCTCCGCCGGGGCGGTCGAAACCGGAGCAGAGCCGGTGGGCGCGGGATCTACCTTTTTTGCACAGCCGGCAAAGCCCAGCACGGCAATTAAGAGGGCCAAAACAACTGCAAGTATCTTTTTCATCGTCGTTCCTTCTTTCCAAATTTTATTAGAAGCGCCGGCTATTTGGCCGCGCTATCCTTTAAGATGATGCGATTCCCCTGCCGCTCTATCTGCCCCTGGGCAGAAAGCGTATCCATGGCGCGATACAGCGAGGAGCGCGAAATGCCCAGCATTCCTGCGAGAGCCTGAAAGCTGCGCACCTCAAGCGCGCCGTTTTTCTGCTCCTGCCGCAGGTAGGCGAGCAAGCGGCTTTCCGCGGAAAATCCCGAAAGGTTCTCGATTTTCCGGTTTAGAAAGGCGATGCGCCCGCAGAGAAAGGAGATATAGTTTTTGCGGAAGCCCTGCGAGGCGTCGAGCAGCTGCCAAACCTGTTCGGCCGGGAGCAAAAGAGCTTCGCTTTGCGTTTCCGCGTGGATGCTGCTAAGCTCCGTATGCTCAAAAAAGCGATGCGGCGCCAAATGCCGCGCCGGGCAAAATGTGGTTGAGCTCAATTTCCCGGTCATCTGCCGAGCGGCCCAGAACGCGTAGCCGGCCGGAAAGCAGCAGCCCCAAATGATGGCTGGGAACGGCCTCGCCTTTTTTAGTTTTTGTGCCGCACAGCCCGTGCTTTGAAGCAGGGAGGCGATCTCCTCTGCCGAAAAACCGGAAAACAGCGGGCAGCTCTGCAAAATTTTCAAGCGCTCCTCCCAAAAAGTGTCTTATTTGGCACACTTTATGGCTGTATTGTACCGCGCAGCCGCTGAAAAAGCAAGACTATTTTTGATATTTTTTTCACATAATTTTCAGGATAGGATATGTAGAAACTAAAAAAGCCCCGAATAGGGGCTTTTAGAAAAGGGCATTCGTCTTATTGAGGATTGCGGCTGGCCGCGTTTCGGCGGGAAAGCTCACAAAACTCGCGGAAACGGTTGTCATAAAAGAGATAATAGCTGATCGCTATAGCCCAATACGATGTGAGGAAGATTGTGTTGAAAGAATTTTAAAACGCGCTCGCAATAAAAGTCCTCAGACATTGGAATTTCGATTTTTGTCTCCTGCAAGGTGCGCAAATTAATTGAGCAATAGCTGTCATTTCGCAGCTTCATGCCATAAGCATACCGATCAACCTGCTTGGTGTATGCCCAGATGATGCGGCTTGTCTCAATGACGTCGATAGCAAAAAACCGCTTTCATAAATGAGATATTCAGGATCTAGCCACATGCTCCCCAACGGGCTGGGTAGAGTAGAGCTCAGAAATTTTTTCCCGAAAAGGCCTCAGGATCTGGTGCGGTAGAATAGAGTTTATAAAAATTCTGCTGGTATTTTCCGTTCAGAGCCTTGGCGCCACAAACAATAAAAATAGACCAACAACCGGCCGTTGCAAGGCCCAAGACAAATGGAAGCGTAGGGTTAGGATTGCTAATGAATAAAGAGCCTACAAACAAAAAAAGTAAGCAGTACCGTAAAGCAAAGGCGCAAAATACTGCCGCGAAACACAAGGCGAAGACTATCTTTGCGCATCTGTTTTATAATAGGTGGCAACATCGTATTATCCTCCTCTACTCTTCGTAATCCAGCACAATATCCTTTTGCAGCTGGCCGGAATGCGCCAGGCGCATAAACTCCGCGATGTTCTTGTTAAAAAGCGAGGAAAGGCTGTCCCGGTAGCCCCGCACCACCGTGGGCACGGCGGCAAAAGGCGTTCATGCACTGCTGTATTTGAAGTTCGGACATGCGGCACTTGATGCGCGTCCGGTTTGCCAGGCCGACCACGAGAAAGCGCCGGGTGGTGGTGATAAAGAACTGCGTCACAGACTTGTTTAGCTGGTACACCCACAAAACTTCGCCGATCTCATATAAATGCGTCGCCGGGCCCTTTTTTGTAAAACACCCAGGCGCCGCACAGGCGCAGCCGCTTAATGGGTTCGGCGGCGGCATAGGCCTCTTCCAGGGCCGCGAGCGTCTCTGCGGGATTGGGTGCCCCGGCCACATAGCTGCGCACCCGGCGCTGATAGCCGCCGCACAGCGCGTAGACAATGCGGTATAGCCCCAGATGCCCCAGGGCCAGCTCGTCACAATCGCAGGAAAAGCCAAAACAAGCCCGCCATCGGCCAACGCTTCAAAGGTTATGGGCGCATATAAGGCCGGAATGGCTAAGAGCAATAACGAGAGCGGCAGGCACAGCAACAAACTGCGCTTTTTCAAGTCGCGGTAGAGATTCATAGAAGTTTCCTTTCCTTTTTCCCACTCTATATTTAGCGGGCGGAAAGGCCCGCTATCAGGCGATGTCTATGCCAAAAATCTTCATGCCCCGGGTGCCCACCACGATGGTGTTGCCAAAAACCGCGGGGCTGGCTTCGATGTTTGCGCCGAGCTTTAGCTTATGAATGCACTTACCGGTGCGGGCGTTTAGCAGGTGCAGCACGCCGTCGCTGTCCCCCTGCACAAGGTAGGCGGAGCCATCCTCCGCATAGAGCGCCACCGGCGAGCTCCAAGCGTAGCGCCGCATTTTATAGCGCCAAACTTCCCGACCGGTCTTTTTATCCAGCGCCACTAACAGGCCGCTGCGCACCCAGGGCGTGCGGGCCACGGGGAAAAATGACCAGGTCGTCTATGCTGCCCGTTCCCAACGCGCAGGTTGCCTGTATGCCGCCCGAAACCCCGGCGACCGTGTTGCAAAAATAGCTGTGAATCCAAACGTACTGGCCGGTGATGGCGTTGATTTTGAAAATGGGCGCGTCTGCCAGCTTTAGGCGGCGGCTGGCCGTCCAGTGCAGGCTTGTCCCGATATATAGGTAGGGGACGCCGTCCTCCAGGGAGAAAACCGGCGTGCCGTTGGTATCGTCGGCGACGTCCTGCGCCCAGACAACCTGCATGGTGTTCAGGTCGATGCACAGAAGCGTGCCGCCGTTGTCCGCGATGTAAAGGTAATTTTCCAGATGACCGGGCTGTCCTCCATCCCAAGCCAATACTTGTCCTCTCCCGAGCGAGCGGTTTTGTAGCGCAGCTTGACGATTTCGCTCGGGTCGATACGGAGCTTACCGTCTTCGTCTATTTTAGAATTCAGCTTAAAGGTGTAAATAATGCCGTTTTCGCTGGGCTCGATGAGGGTATCCGTGGCCTCGTCGAACAGAGGAGAGCTGTCGAACCCACAGAATTTCCGGGGCGCGAAGGCATCCTGCCCGCCGTACTCCAGCAGTTTTTCGCCGTCGATTAAACTATAAAGGTATGCCCGGGCATATTCGCCCTCTCCGGCGCCCGAATCCCCGGCCCCAGGTGCAGCAGCGGAAGCGAGGGGTGCAGCGCGCCTGCGCCCTTAAAGGGCAGGCCGACTTTGATGGTCTCCCGGGTGGGCTGACCATCCTCCAGGTCGATAAAATAGACGTTGCCGTCCATGGTGGAGTAGATGACCTCGGTTAGGCCGTCCTTGTCCTTTTTTTTCCGGCAATAAGTTCATGGCCGCGCGCTGTTCCGCCGTCCAGCGCACGATGAGGGGCTGGCCTGTCCAGCCGCTGCCCGTCCAGAACCCGTGGCCATAGCCTTTGGCGAGCTTGCCCGTATTGATACTCCATTTCTCCTTCAGGGATTGCCCCTTATGGAAAACGCCGTAAGCCGCGCCGCTGCGCAGCTGATCGCCCCGAAAGGTGACAATGCCCTCGGTTTTCGCGTAGGCCTGCTCCGCCTCCATGCAGATGGGCGCGCTTCTGGCGTAGCGTTCCACGGCCTCTCCATCCACCTCCAGCTCTGCTTCAATGCCCCAATCCTCCGGGCGAGTGCCCTCTATGGCGTGGGGCTGCTCCTCCGCGCCGGGCTGTGCTTCTTCAAAGCTCTGCAAATGAGAGAATTTGCGAAAAAAGCCGCAAAAACGCCAGCACTACGGTATCTAACAGCATCATAAATATTCTGAAAATTCGGCTTGTCTTCAATTTTTTACCTCTTCGCTATTTTTCCCCAAACGGGCTGCTTTATTATAGCATAAACAGCGAAAAAGGGCAGAAAAAGCAAAAGAGAGAATCAGGAGGCGAATTTAGAGAATAAAAAAGCGATAATCTTAATTTCGACATTTTTCGCAAAACTCCTTGTGCCAATAAAATGGCACAAAAAAGCCCGAGTTAACGGAAACTTCATAACTCGCTCTTGTAAAAAAATAGATACCGATTAAAATAAGGTTGATATGTTAGAAACATTGGTGGATAAAACAATAAAAAATACAATCTCATCTCCTGGGCGAGCGCGTTGGCGTGGCGGTTTCGGGCGGTGTGGATTCCATGGTGCTGCTGCACGTGCTGTATACCCTCTCCAGAAGGAGTGGGTTTTATGTCTATGCCCTGCATTTTGAGCATGGCATCCGGGCGGAGGAATCCGTCGGGGACATGCATTTCGTGGAAGAGCAGTGCGAAAAGATGCATATTCCGTTTTACTCGGGCAGCGCGGATGTCCCGGTGATTGCGGCGCAGACCGGGGAAAACCTCGAGGCGGCGGCCCGCAGGCTGCGCTACGAGTTTTTTTGAGGAGCGCAAAAAAGCGCTGGGGCTTAGCAAGGTTGCCATCGCGCATCATAAAGACGACTTCGCCGAGACATTTTTGTTAAACCTGGTGCGGGGCAGCGGCATGGCCGGGCTCACCACCATGAAATACCAGCGCACGCCGGGCATTATCCGCCCGATGCTGGATATTTCGAGAAAAGATATCGAATCCTACGCCGGCGAGCATGGCATCCCCTTCCGGGTGGATTCCACAAACGCCGCGCTCAAGTATACCCGCAACTACATCCGTTCGGAGATTTTGCCCCGAATGGCTATGTTAAACCCAGAGGTCTCCTCGGCTATTATGCGGGCCAGCGAGATTTTGGGGGAAGAGGATGTTGCGCTCTTTGAATATGCCAAGAGCGAATATCATAAACTTTCCCGCAGGGAAGAAGGGCAAATCGTAGTTGACCTCGTGAGCTTCAACGCCCTGCCCAAAGCCATCCGGCGGCGGGTTGTGCGCATGGCGCTTCTCGAATTCACCACGCTGCAGGATGTGGAAAAACAGTCGGTAGACCGCGTGCTAGACCTCGCTGCCTCTGCCCGCACGGGCAAAGGCTATAGCCTGGAAGGCCGGTTTTCGCCTATGTTTCCTACCGCACGTTGATTATTACGGATAAATTGATTACAATAGAGAGAAACGGGGCCTTTTCTGTGCAGGAAGGCGTGCTGGAACCCTGGCCGGGAGAATTTTTCCTGATGCAGCCGGTGGCAAAAGAGAGTTTGCCCAGAAAATTTCCTTCGTCCTCGAGCATGGTGCAGTATGTGGATGCTGCGGCGATGGAAGGAGCCGTGCTGCGCACGAGAAAAGCCGGCGACTACCTCACGCCCTTTGGCATGGAAGGCACAAAAAGCTCAAAGATTGGATGATCGACGAGAAAATCCCCGGGAAATGCGGGGCAGCATGCCCATTCTGGCGCGGGGCAACGAAGTGATATGGATTGTAGGGCATATGCTTTCCGACCACGCCAAAGTGCGCAGGGACAGCAAGAAAATCTGCAAAATATCTTATACATATAATACGGGAGAAGAAAGTGCAAAAAAAGATGATTGAGGATATCGAGCGCGTGCTCTTGTCAAAAGAACAGATTCACGAGCGGGTCTGCCAGCTGGCCGAACAGATCGAGCGCGATTACGACGGAAAAGACCTTGTCATGGTCTGCGTGCTAAACGGCGCGGCAGTTTTTTATATCGACCTACTGATGGAGATGGATATTCCCCTCGAGATGAACTTTATCCGGGTTTCCAGCTACGGCAGCGGCACAAAGAGCAGCGGCAGCGTCCGCATTCTCTACGACCTCGAGGCGGATATCGCCGGCCGGCATGTGCTCGTGGTGGAAGATATCATCGATTCGGGCAATACGCTGAAAAACCTCACCCAGCTTCTTCGGGATAGAGGCGCGGCGGAAGTGAAAACCTGCTGCCTGCTCGACAAACCCTCCCGGCGCACCGCGCAAATCGAGGGGGATTATGTGGGCTTTGAGGTTCCAGATGAATTCCTCGTGGGCTACGGGCTGGATTATGCGGGCAAATACCGCAATCTAAAGTTCGTGGGCACGCTGAAAAAAAGATCTACGAATAAATAGCTTTATTCGCAGGAGGAGAAACAGTTGAAGAAAAAGAATAGCTTTTTACGAGGCCCGCTGCTCTATGTGCTCATTTTGCTGGCCATCTTTCTCATCATCGCGCAGTCGATGGGGGGGTATTCCGTAAGCAAGGGCGAAACCATCGAGTATAGCCAGCTGCTCACAAAAATTGAGAATAAGGAAATCAGCAAAATTACCATTTCCGGCAACGAAGCTGTGGCTTTAAAAACCGGAACGGCAGTGAGCGAGAAGGATTTCCCCAAAAATACGACTTCTATATCTATCTGCCCTCGGTGGAGCAATTCAATACCGATGTCAAAGAGATTTTTAGAGGTAAACAAGGGCACGGAAATCGGCATCGAAATCGCCTACGAGCCCTGGCGCAGCCCAGCATCTTTGTGCAGCTGCTGCCCGAGCTTTTGATGACGCTCTTGATGGTCGGCGTGATCTTCTTCATGTTCCGCCAGACCAAGGACGGCGCGGCAAGACCATGGGCTTTGGCAAGAGCAAGGCCAAGATGGTTATGGGCGAAGAAATCCACAAAATTTTAACGACGTCGCCGGCGCGGATGAGGAAAAAGGCCGAGCTGCAGGAAGTCGTCGAGTTTTGCGCGATCCCAAGAAATTTACCAAGTTCGGCGCGCGCATTCCCAAAGGCGTGCTTTTGGTGGGCCCTCCCGGCTGCGGCAAAACGCTGCTGGCAAAGGCCGTGGCCGGCGAGGCGCGGATTCCCTTCTTCAGCATCACCGGTTCGGACTTTGTGGAGATGTTTGTGGGCATGGGCGCGGCGCGGGTGCGCGATTTGTTTGAAAACGCCAAGAAAAACGCTCCCTGCATCATCTTTATCGACGAGATCGACGCCGTAGGCCGCCAGAGAGGCACAGGTCTAGGCGGCGGACACGATGAGCGCGAGCAGACCTTGAACCAGCTGCTGACCGAGATGGACGGCTTCCTGGTAAACGATGGCATCATCGTCATCGCCGCCACCAACCGCGTGGATATCCTGGATCCGGCGCTGCTGCTGCGCCGGCCGGTTCGACCGCCAGGTGTTTATCAACTACCCGGACGTCAAAGGCCGGGAGGATATTTAAAGGTGCACGCCAAGGGCAAGCCCCTGGCGCCCGAGGTGGACCTCGGGTGCTGGCCAAGCGCACGCCGGGCATGGGCGGCGCGGATCTCGAAAAACGTGCTCAATGAGGCCGCCATTCTGGCTGCCCGCTATAACCGCCCCAATATCGGCATGGCCGAGCTGGAGGAGGCCATCACCAAGGTCATGGTCGGCCCGGAAAGAAGAGCCGGCTGATCACCGAGGAGGATAAGAAAATCACCGCGTACCACGAGGTTGGCCACGCGATTTGCGCCAAGTGCCTGCCCAATTGCGACCCCGTGCATGAAATTTCCATTATTCCCCGGGGCATGGCCGCAGGCTATACCATGACGCTGCCAAACGAGGATAAGAGCCACTATTTCAAGGCCAAGATGCTCGATGAAATGGCCATGATGCTGGGCGGCCGCGCCGCAGAGGCGCTGGTCTTGGGCGATATCACCACCGGCGCTTCTAACGATATCGAGCGCGCGACAAACATGGCAAAGGCCATGGTGGTAAAATACGGCATGAGCGACGTCATCGGCCCGGTGTTCCACGGCGCAGAGCAGGAACTTTTCCTGGGAAAAGAACTGGTGCAGGCCAAGGCCAGTAGCGAGGAAGTCGCCGCGCAGATTGACGCCGAAATGAAGCGGATTTTGACCGGCTGCATGGAGCGCGCCACCGAGATTTTGTCCCAGCACACGGAAAAGCTGCACGAGATTTCCGCCGTGCTCATGGAGAAGGAGAAAATCGACGGCGAAGAGTTTGAAAAGTTATTTGAGGGCGCTCCGGCTGCCCCCGCAACAGAAGAATAAAAAGTGCCCGCGGCATTCGCCGCGGGCTTTTTGTGGGAACGGCAGGGGAAACATTAGGGGCAAGCCCCTAATAACCCCATAAATGTAAAATTATAACAATAACAGGAATAAAATATATTTATATCAAAACTAATCTTCTTCAATTATTATTTTAAGCATTGGGCGTTCTTCTCTTAATAATGCTTCCAAAATCTCTCGGCGACATGAAACTTCTATGGTTAATTTTACATTTACGCTTTCGCTTTTCTTTTCTTGCATTTGCTTTAATAATTCTAATGTTAACATTTTACATTTCTTCTTATTTTTGTATTTAAGGAGGCGGCATGCCGCCTCCTGCAATTATGCGGGAGCATCGTGCGACGGCAATCATACCCCGGAGGTCAGCCCGGCTGGAAAGCCAATATATTTTGATTTCAATCCCGCCTGCATTTCTAAAATACACTAATTTATATTGGAAAACAAGAGAATAAAGCAAAACACATTTTCTTATATTATCTTTAACATTATAAGAAGGTGTGAATTTGATGCGTGCATTAACAGAAAGTATTTCATTATATCTTGATAAAAGTGTTGTGGAGAAAATTGCAGCGTTGGCAAAGCGCAAGGGATCGTTCCTTGTCGCGCTACCTGACGGCTATCTACAAAGAACATATTATTGACGTTGAAAATGGAGAAGTAATTGAGGATGATTTGTTCGAGAGAGTGACCGGAGTAGAAAAGTGTACCACAACAGTAACGATTGACGGAGATGTGTTAGAGAAAATTCGGGAGCTCGCGGAACTTGATGACCGCTCTGTCTCCTATTATACGAATCGGCTGCTAAAGTACCATCTTTCTAAGCAAAAAGTAAAATAGATAAAAGAGCCCCTCCCGGGCTCTTTTTTTGTTCCCATTTTTAAAACACCATTATAATGGTGTTCTTCGCTTTTTCATTGTATTTGGTGCGAAACTTGTCGTAAAATGTCAGGTAAGAGCCAAGCATAACAGGAGGAAAGAAAATGGGAAAAGTCAATGTCATTATTGTGGATGCCACGGGCAATAAAGAGCAGAAAGTCGGCCTGCCCGACGACATCAAAACCGGCGTCATCATGGTAAAGCTGGTGGAGAAAATCAAGCTGCCCTCTGTCGGGCCGGATGGCAACCCCATCAGCTATAAGTTTATCCACAAGGTTTCTGGGCGTCAGCTTTTGGAAATGCAGACGCTGGCCGAGGCCGGCGTGAAGGATGGGGACGTTTTGCGCCTCCAGCCGGAAATTACGGCGGGCTAAGCCATGGCAGAGAAAACAGAAATCGAGCTTTCCTCTGCGGATTTCCGCGAAGATCGCTATAGCCGCCTGCGGCTGATTCCGTGGTGGGATCAGCAAAGGCTGGGGCAGGCTAAAATTCTTGTGGTGGGCGCGGGCGCCATCGGCAACGAGCTGGTGAAAACCTGGCGCTGCTGGGCGTCGGGCGCATCTTCATCGTGGATATGGATAAAATCGAGCAGACCAACCTCACCCGCTCGGTGCTGTTCCGGGCCGGGGATGTGGGGCGCTATAAGGCCGAAGTCGCCGCCGAGCGCGCCATGGAGCTGAATCCGGATGTTCACGCCCAGGCCTTTACCTCTAATATCATAGACGATATCGGCCTCGGCCTGTTCGCCCGGGTGGACGTTGTGCTGGGCGGGCTGGATAACCGGGAGGCGCGGCTTTCCATCAACCAGAGCTGCTATAAGCTCGGCAAAACCTTTATCGACGGCGCGATTGAGGCGCTGGGCGGGTTTGCCCGGGTGTTCGCACCCCAGGGCCGTGCTACGAGTGCACGATGACAGAGGCGGATTGGCGGATGATCAACCTTCGCAAGAGCTGCGCGCTTCTCACCCACGAGCAGATGGCCGAGGTAAAATCCCACCACGCCCACCTCCTCTTCCATCATCGCCGGGGTGCAGGTGCAGGAGATGCTGAAAATTTTGCATAGCGACCGCGGCCTGCCCACGCTGGCGGGCAAAGGGCTATGTGTTTAACGGCCTGACGCACGATTCCTTCATTGTGGAATACCAGAAAAAGGAAGACTGTATGAGCCACGATGCCTTTGGCGCCATACAAAAAATGCCCTGGAGCGCGGCAGGGACGACGCTGCGCGAGGTGCTCGCCCAGACGCAAAGGGACTTGGGCAAATCCGCCGTGGTGTATTTTGACCGGGATATTGCCAGCACAGCAGCCTGCTCCTGCGTGTACAAGAAGGATCTTTTACCCCGGTGCACAAAATGAAGGGGCAGGATCTCGTCTGCCCCTCCTGCGGCAAAACCATGGGCTTTGAAACCTTCCATACCCTAAGCGGGGAAGAGGATTTTTGGAAAAAACCCTTGGCCAAATCGGCATCCGCCGCTGCATATTTTCTGCGGCCGGAAGGGAACAGAGGAGCGCTACTACGAATGCAGTGCAGATGAGGGCGCGGTCGTTCTAAAATAACCCGCGCAGCAGGTAGCCGTTATGAAAAATCTGTGCAGCCCGCGGCCGCTTTGGAAAACTCGCACAGCAGTAGGCCGGTATAAAAAACTGCACAGTAGATGGCCATAGTAAAAACCCGCAAACAGGAGGAATTTTTATGAATGCAAGGATGCGGCGCGTCGCTTCGGACTGGGAACAGCTCCGTAAGGATTTCGCCAACCACCCGTATATCAAGGTCACGCCCATGGGAGGGGAGCCTCCCGAGCGCTACCACGTCACCTATTTTGTAAACGGCATTTTTCTTTTGCCGGATGGCAGCGTGCAGACCCAGGCGCGCCACGATGTGGAGATCACGCTGCACGCGGAATACCCGCGCTACAAGCCGCTGTGCAAAATCCTGACGCCCATCTGGCCCGAATTTCCGGGATGGCCAAATCTGCATTGGGGATATCTGGGGCGCGGGAGAATCGCTCTCGGATATCATCATCAACATCGGCGATATGATCCAGTATAAGAGCTGGAACTCCTATAGCCCGCTTTCGGCCGAGGCCGCCAAATGGGCGATGGAGCATAAGCACATGTTCCCGGTGGGCAACATCAACCTCTATCAAGGCGAAGAGGCCAGCGTAGACGATGTGCAGATAGACCTTTTTGACGACGCAGGGGAAAAGATTGCCGAGGCCGCCCGAGCCGCCGCTGTTGGAGGTCGAGCCGGAAAGAAAACGATTTCGAGATCACCGCCGACGAGCTTGCCGGGGTGACGTTTGTGCCCGCGGCGAGCCGCATGCAGACGGCGCAGCGCCAGGTTTCGGGCAAAAGCTCAACTTCAAGACTGTGTTTATGAAGGGCCTGCTCTGGGGGCTCATCGGCGGCATCATCGGCTTTGCGCTGCAAGAGCTGATGGGCATGGCGCTCAACACAGATTCCATCCTCGGCTGGATGGGATATCCCGGCATGGAAGAAATTTACACCAACGCCTATGCCGGCATCTATACAGAATCCCAGATTTACACGCTGCTCGCCGCCCTGCAAAACGCGATCCGGATAAACTCGGCATTTTTCTCCGCGTTCATGGCCTGCGGCATCGGGCTATTTTGGGGCTGGGCGAAGGGTCTACTATGGCTCTGGCCGCCAGGCGCTGAAAAATGCAGCCATCGGCGCGGGCATTTCACTGGTGCTCGGGTTCCTGAGCGGCTATATCGCCCAGTGGCTTTATAGCACGCTGCTATCGAACACAGAAAACGAATTTGCTATGGCGTTTATCCGGGGCATTGGCTGGGCGATTATGGGCCTGGGCATTGGGTTTTCCGTGGGGCTCATCAAGCCGGAAAAAAAGCGCCTGCTCTTCTGCGCGCTGGGCGGCATGATCGGCGGCTTCGTGGGCGGCTTCGCGTTCGACTATATCTATAAGATTCCCGGCCTGCTGCTCAGCATTACAGACGACAGCATCATCTGCCGTGCCATCGGCATCATCGCCACGGGCCTGCTCGTGGGCCTGGGCACCGGGCTGCTCCGAGCAGTTCGCCAAGTCCGCCTGGCTCAAGGTTGTCCGCGGCGAGTTCGAGGGCAAAGGAATATCTCGTGTTTGCCGGCACAACCAGCATCGGCAACAACGGCAAAAATACCATCGTGCTCTTCAAAGATAAGCTGGTGGGCGAGCACCACTGCGATATCGTGCAGGAGGGCAACCGATATATCCTTGTGGATTGTGGCACGCCCATGGGCACGGTCGTCAACGGCATGCGGGTTTCCCGGCATGTGCTGCGCCCGGGAGATTCCATCTCCATCGGCAACTCTGTGCTCGTATTCAACATGAAATAGCGGGAGGCGGATATGGCTAAAAAACTGCAAGAAAAAAAACGCCGGAAAAGAAGCAAAAAAAGCGCAGGAACAAAAAAGCCCGCGCCTAAAAAAAAAAAACAGAAAGGCCCGGGCCGCAGGAGCAAAGAGGGCAGCCTGCCGCAAAATATCCTGCCCGTGGGCGAGCGCGTGATAGGGGATAAAAATATCTATATCGCCCAGGGCGTGTACCGCCAAATTCACAAATTCACCGAGGGCAAAACCGAAAACGAGAGCGGCGGCATTCTGGTGGGCAGGTTTGTAGAGGAGTTCGGCAAGAAAACATTCTCATCGAAGGCTTTGTGGAGGCAAAAGTACTGCGAAGCCACGCCTCAAACCCTGACGTTTACACATGAAACCTGGGAGGCTTGCGACAAGGAGATCGAAAAAAAAAGCACAAAGGCAAATCCATTGTCGGGTGGATTCATACGCACCCGGATTTCGGCATTTTCCTCTCCAATTACGATACCTTTATCCAGGAAAATTTCTTCAAGGAAGAAAACCAAATCGCCTATGTGATAGACCCGATTCGCGGAGAGGGAGGGGTTCTATTTCTGGGTGGACGGCAAAATCGAGCGCTGCCCGGGCTTCTACCTCTACGATAAGACGGGCACGGCCATCACCGCGTTGCGCAAAAAAAGGAAGACGAAGTCGCGGACGAACAGCCGGAGGAAAAAGGCGGAAAGCTGTTTTCCGGCATCAGACGGCGCTGCTTCTCGTGCTGTCGGCGGCGGTTGTGCTGCTGGGCTTCCAGGTCATTTCATTAAAAGAGCGGGTGGAGATGTTAAACCTCTCGCTGGTGCAGGTCGCGGGGCATATGCAGGATAACTTTGTCACCAATAGCCAGGAACGGCAGGCCCTGCAAGCGCGCGTTGCCGCGCTGGAAAAAGAGCTGGGGATTGCAGCGCCCGAGCCTTCGGCCGCCGTGCCTGCTCCTTCCCAGCCGGCAGAGCCCGAACCTTCGGTTTCGCCCAGCCAAGAGGCGCAGCCCTCTCCCAGCAAGGAGGCAAAAGATGGATCATAGCCAGAGCAAAATTTCCGAATACCTCGGCAAAACTTGCCCCTATTGCAAAACTGAATTTAAGGAAGGGGGGAGATTGTGGTGTGCAGCGCCTGCGAGATGCCGCACCATAAGGATTGCTGGATCGAAAACCAGGGCTGCACGACGTTTGGCTGCCAGGGGACGATCCGGGGTGTCGATGGGCAGGCGTACGGCCAGATGATGGCCGAAGGAGCCCGGCAAAGCGCCGCGCCGCATTTTACGCCCAGTGGGAGCGGGGAGGCGGCTATGCTCCGCGCTATGGGGCCTCTTATGGGCAGAGCGCGGCCTCCTATGGCGGCCAGCCCCGGTCAATCCCTACCGGGCGGGCTATGCGGCTGGCGGCGGGCTTCCGCGAATCCCTACCGGACAGGCTATGCGGCTGGCGGCGGAGCTTCCGCAAACCCATACCGGACTGCCAGCGCGGCGCCAGGGCCCTATTGCTCTCGGTGCGGCACGCGCAATGTGGCAGATGCAAAGTTTTGTTTTGAATGCGGCGCGGAGCTGTTTATGGCTCCCGCCCCAAAAAATGCACCGCCGCCCAAGCCCGGCATCGATGCCGCGCGGCCGTATGACGCAATTCAAAGCAAAGTGCGGCCAATGCCGCCCGGCCATATGACGCGATTCCAAAGCAGGGAGCGGATCAACACAGCCCGCCCATCCCTACCGTGCTGCGTCGCAGAGCGCTTCGGCACAGCCGGCACCCCTTACGGCACCGCGCCTCAAAACGCAGCGGCCAATCCCTATCGGCCTGCGCCGCCTCCGGGATATCCGCCGCCCAGCTACGCCCCGCCCAGCTATACTCCGCCCGGCGCGGCGTATCCGGGCGCATACCGCCAGGCGAGCTATCCGCCGCCGGGGCGGCCGCCCCGCTCACGCCGGAGGAATTTGCCCAAGAGCAGAGGCTTTTTTTGCAGGAAAATGAGGCATACTATCAAAAGAAGTTCGCGATGATCAAAAGCGGGCAGCTCGCCTGGAATTGGTCGGCCTGCCTGCTGGGGCCGTTTTGGCTGCTGTATCGCCGCCTGTATGCCTGGGGCTATCTGACGCTGCTTTTGCAGTGTGTCTTTTTGGCATTATGGGCTATGCCTGGCCGGTCATCCCGCTGCTTTCAGGAATTCTGTTTGGACTATTTGGCACGCGAATCTATTTCGCCCGGGTGGAGCAGGAGATGAACCGAGTGCGCCGCTTAAGCGCGGTCAACCGCAGAATCGAGTATGCGGATAAGGGCGGCGTGCGCATCGGCCAAGCGCTCAGCATGGCGGCGGTCTCGGCGCTGTTTCTCGCGGGCATTTTGAGCGCAATCTATTATTAGGCCATAAAGGAGCTTTTTTGAACGGCAAGTCTGATTTCGAAATAGAATTTATAGAGGCCGGGCACAGCGCCCGGCCTGCGCCGGAGATCCCCAAAAATGCCGTGCAGGTCGGGCAAGTTTTGCCGGGGGATGTGCGGGTGTATATCGGCCAGGAAATTTTGCGCCAGCTGGATGCTGTGAGCTGCTTTGACGTGCGCAAAGAGACGGGTAGCTTTCTTGTGGGAGACTATGTGCAAAAGGACGGCGCGACCTGCGCCATTGTCACCGGCTTTATCGATGCGCGGTATACCGATGCCTCCTCCGCCTCGCTGACGTTTACGCACAAAACCTGGTCGTATGTCAGCGAGCAGCTGGAGCAGCGCTTCCTGGCCTGCGCATCCTGGGCTGGCACCATACCCACCCCGAACTACGGCGTGTTTTTGTCCGAGTACGATCTGTTTATTCAGGAAAACTTCTTCAATCTGCCCTATCAGGTGGCCTATGTGGTAGACCCGGTGTGCAGCCATAAAGGTCTTTTTTGCCTGGAAACAGGGCAGGGTCTGCCCGCTTTCCGGGTATTATGTGTTTGGCAATATCGGCGAAAAAATAGAGCTGGAGCCCGGCGTGCAGCCCGCGCAGCCCAAAAAGAAGCGCCGCAAGTGGCGTTTCTGGCTGATGCTCGGGCTATCGCTACTGGCCGCGGGCGTTGTCGCGGCGACGCTGCTTCTAAACCGTCCGGAAAAAGGCCATTCGCCCGGGGCGCGGCCGGAATTGTGGAGTTGTCAGAAAAATCGCAATTTATCGCATAAAAAGAGCACCCATTCTTTGGGTGCTCTTTTATCGTCTATTCTTCGCCGGGCTCTGCGGCCCGCTCTATTTGCGCCGCTTGCTCGGCTTTCTTTGCCAGCTTGGCGTTCTTTAAGTTGTATACCACCACTGCGCCGATGACAATCGCCGCCCCGCCAACGGCGACCAGGCTGGGAATCTCGCCATAGAAAATGGCGACCCAAACGGGGTTTAGAATCGGCTCCAGCGAGGAAACCAGGCTGGCTGCCACCGGCGGCGTATTTTCCAGCCCTTTGGAGAGGAATAGAAACGCTGCGCTCTGCTGGATGATGCCCAGCAGTATGATGATAAACACCGGGGAGAAGCTGAAATCCGTCTCCTGGAAAATAAACGGAATGCCGATAAGCGCGCTGGCGCCATGTGCCAGCACCATGGAGGAGAGGAATCCCCTTGGGGAAGGCGTTTAGCATGAATACCACGGCGTAAAATGCGCCGGAGCATACCGCGAGCACATTGCCCAGCATGCCGCCGCTGGCCAGGCCATCCACAAAGAAGATGATGATGCCGATAAATACGATGACACAGGTGATAATATCCAGCTTGCGGGGCTTCTGGTGAAAGAAAATCCACATAAACAATATGATGAAGATGGGCGCGGTAAACTGCAAAACAATGGCGTTGGCCGCAGTGGTGAGCTTGTTTGCAAAGACATAGAGGATCATCTCGGCCACCACGCATACCGCCCCCAATAGAACCTGCTTATTTACCACGAGCTTGTGCTTGGTCGCAGCCATATAGGAGGCGATGACAATGGTGGAGATCATGGCCCGGCCGCCGTTGATGGAAAGCGCGCTCCAAGGCACCATCTTTAAGAACAACCCGCCCACGCTGAAGCACAGGGCAGATAACAGCACAAAAACAACTCCGTTTTCTTCTTTACAGTCTCAAAATACGCTCCTTATCTGTGGCTTTGCCGCAGGCGCGGCGGATAAAATTTGCAAACTGAGGGTACCATTCCTTGCGAATTTTGTCAACCCATGCTTTGCGCGTTGACGGCGCCGCCCGGCAGGGGTATTATAAAAAGTGCCGCAACTTGGCAAAAGGAGGAACCATGCTGGAATTCAAATTTGATACGCAGCTTTTGATCGAGGGGCAGAACCTCTCGGAAGATGATATCGGCGACTATTTCCGGGAGCACTTTTTGGGAGACTGCCTCTTGTGCGTGGGCAGCGAGACGCTCATCAAAATTCACTTCCATACCAACGCGCCAGGCAAAGTCATAGACTATTGTTCCTCTCTTGGAGAAGTATATGACGTGGTTGTGGAAAATATGGAGCGCCAGGCGCAAGGTTTGCAGGGATAAAAAAGAACGCCATCCGGCGTTCTTTTTTTTTATTTACGCGTTGTCGTTGGGGAAAACCATGCCGCACTGCGCGCGAATTTCGTCCATCACGGCAAGGGAGCGCAGCGTGCGGTCGTTATATTTCTCCGTGCCCGCGCCGCCGTTTTCGATGAGGTCTATCATGGCCTGCAATTCGTATTTCATATCCTCGCCAAAGGGCGTGGCCAAAATGGGCAATTTCTCGGTTTTCACCTCGCCGCTGCGGCGAGTGTTATAAAAATCGTGACGCTGTCCGGCGCGCTGCACCCATCGATGAGCATGAGGCCGTCCTCCCCTGGATTTCGCTCATGCCGCTGCCGTCCACAACTTTTGCGGTGAACAGCGTGGCCAGCATGCCGGGGTATGTGCACGTCGCGGTGAGCACGCCGTCCAGCCCGTTTTCCAGCTTGACGACGTCGGCGTTTACCTTCTGCGGCGCGCCAAACAGGTCTGTCATGACGTTTACGGCGTATACCCCGAGGTCCATGAGCGCGCCGTTGCACATCTCGGGCCGAAAAGCGTTTTCGATGATGCCCTTTTTATAGTTGTCATACCGGGAAGAATATGCCCCCGCAGCAGAGCACCACCGGCGGATTTTCCCGAGTTTTCGAGGCTCTGGCGGATGAGCTCAGATCCGGGTTAAACGCGATGCGAATCGCTTCCAGCACCACAAGCCCCTTCTTTTTGCCAGTTCTACCATCTGCCGGTATTCCCGCTCGTTGGCCGCGCCGGATTTCTCCACGAGCATGCTTGCCCGCGTTTAGCATTTGCATGGCATAGCCGTAGTGGGTAAAGTTGGGCGTGGCAATATAGACCGCGTCGATATCCGGGCAGGCCGCGATATCGTCTACGCTGGTAAAATAGCGCTTAGCGCCCCATTTTTCCGCAAAAGCCTTGGCGTTTTCCTCGTTTCGGGAGCAAACTGCCTCTAGCTCGAAGTTTTTACAGAATTTGCTGGCGCCCAGCAGGTATTCTGTGATAAAGTTTGTGCCGATTGTGGCAAAACGTACCATGATAAGCCCTCTTAAAAAATGTGCTTTCTAATTTCAAGATTCAGTATAAGGCAAAACGCCCCCGGCCGTCAATTTCGCTGGAAAAATGGCCGGGCGTGTAGTATGATAAAAAAGAGGTAGGAATATGGAAAAGAGAAAAATCGCCGTCGGCATGTCCGGCGGGGTGGATTCCGCAGTATCGGCCTTCCTTTTTAAAGGAACAGGGGCACGATGTCACGGGAATTTTCATGAAAAATTGGGATGAGCAGGCGCAGGATAGCGAAGAATGCACTGCGGCGGCGGACTACGACGACGTCCGCGCTGTGTGCGATCACCTGGGCATCCCTTATTATACGGTAAACTTCACAGAGGAATACTGGCAGCGTGTGTTCACCATCTTTTTAAAGGAATACCAGGCCGGGCGCACGCCCAACCCGGATGTGCTGTGCAACAGCGAGATCAAGTTTGCGGCGTTTTTGGATTTCTGTATGCAGACTGGGGCGGAATATATGGCCACCGGGCACTACTGCCGGCTTTCCCCGTGAAAACGGCCGAGTGCAGCTGCTAAAGGGCGTCGACCCGGGCAAAGACCAGAGCTATTTTCTCTGTATGCTCACCCAGCAGCAGTTGGCCCCGGCCATGTTCCCCGTGGGGATCTCACAAAAGCGCAGGTGCGGGAAATCGCAAAAAAGGCCGCGCTGCCCGTGGCGGAAAAGAAGGATTCCACAGGCATCTGCTTTATCGGCGAGCGCAAGTTCCGGGAATTTTTAAAGAAATACCTGCCCGCCCAGCCCGGCGAAATGCGCACGGCAAAGGGCGTAGTCGTGGGGGCAGCACGAGGGGCTCATGTACTATACCTTGGGGCAGCGGCGGGGCTGGGCATCAGGGGGCGCGGGCAACGGCCAGCGCTGGTTTGTGGTGGATAAGGATTTGGAGCATAACGTCCTTTATGTGGAGCAGGGCGCGGATAGCCCGGCGCTGTATAGCGCCTCCTGCCGCACAGAGCCCTTCCACTTTATCTCTCCGCCGGCGCAGCGGGAATTTGACTGCACCTGCCGCTACCGCTACCGCCAGCCGGATCAGCAGGTGCGCGTGTTTTTTGCAGGAAAACGGCGAGGCGGTGATAGAGTCTATCGAGCCGCAGCGCGCCGTCACTCCCGGCCAGTACGCCGTGCTGTACAAGGGCGAGCAGTGCCTGGGCGGCGGAGTGGTGCGGGAAGTCCAAAAATAAAAAGCATGCTTTGCTAAAAAGAGGGGAAAATGTCTATTTGTGAAATTACAACGCAAATGATCGCCCAATCCGGCGGAAACCTTGCGGATATCAACCATTTTCTAAAGGTCTATGCCTTTGCCAAAACCATCGGAGAGGCGGAACAGCTGGATGCCGATACCCAGGCTGTCCTAGAGGCCGCGGCCATTCTGCACGATATCGCCTGCCCGCTCTGCCGGGAAAAATATGGCAGCACCCAGGGCAAATACCAAGAGGCGGAAGGGCAAATCCTCGCGGCGGCCTTTTTAAAAGAGCTGGGATATCCGAAAAACTTCGTTAGCCGGGTGGCGTTTCTCGGTGGGCGCCATCACACGTTCACAAATGTTTCCGGGTCGGATTACCAGATTCTGCTGGAGGCCGACTATCTTGTAAACGCCGGGGAGCATGGCTATTCTAGGGAAAATATCGCAAATACTCTGCAAAAGGTTTTCGGACAGAAACAGGCAGCAGCCTGCTGCGCGCCATGTATTTATTCCCCGAGCAATCTGGGCAAAAAAATAAAAGGCGGAAGGCGGGGCAGAACAAAGGGTTTTCCGCCCCGCAGGAAAACAAGGGCAATGCCGGCAAGATAAGAAAAATGAAAGAAGGAAGCAGATGAAACCCTATATTCCCTCCTGCGAGGAGGAGGCGCGCTATCTGGCCGCCTATGATGCAAGCAAATATCAAAACCCCGCCGTCACCGCGGATATCGCGCTGTTCGGAAAAAGAAGGGGAAGAGCTTTCCCTGCTGCTTATCCGCCGGGGCGGGTACCCATACAAGGGCTATTATGCCCTGCCCGGCGGGTTTATCGATATCGCAGAATCCGTGCCCGTGGGTGCGGCGCGCGAGCTTTTGAGGAAACCGGCATAAAAGGATTGGCGATGCACGAGTGCGGCGTGCTCTCCGAGCCGGGCAGAGACCCGCGCCAGCGCGTCATCTCGGTGGTGTATTGGGCGGCGGCGGAAAAGAGCGCGGTGCAGCCCGCCGCGGGAGACGACGCCGCGGCAGCCGAATGGTTCCGCTTCTCGGATTATTCCTGCCAGGGCGAACCGGGCAGCCGGGTATACCGCTATACGCTTTCGGGCAGCCGGGTTTTTCATATCGCGCTGCGGGAAGTGTGGGAAAATGGGATTTTGCGCTACGCGGAGGAGGGGGGATCGCCTGGCCAACGACCATGCCGAAGCTTGCCTCCTGGCCTATTTGGGTTATCTGCGCGGATAAGCGCGGCAGGGCGCTGCATAAAGATAATTACGGCGGGGCGTCCCGCGGAAAACCATCAGATGGAAGGAAACAATATGGAGACAAAAGTTGTGATACTGGCCGCCGGGGAAGGCACCCGGATGAAGTCTGCGAAGCCCAAAGTGCTGCATTCCTGCGCGGGCAAGAGCTTGGTCGCTTGGGTGGCAGAGGCAGCGGAGGCGGTTTGCAGCCGCCCGGTCGTGGTTGTGGGCAGCAGCGGTGAGGCCGTCCGAGAGGAACTCTCGGAGGAAAAGTTCGATTTCGCCCTGCAAGCGCAGCGGTTGGGATCTGGGCATGCTGTCATGGCCGCAAAGGAGCAGATTGCCGGCAGCGAATATACCGTGGTGCTGGCAGGGGATATGCCGCTCATCCGCGGGGAATCGATTCAAAGCCTGGTGAACTCGGCCCGGGGGCGGAAGGTTTTCCTGCATGCTGCTCACAGGGCATGTGCAAAACCCCAAGGGCTATGGAAGAATTATCCGAGATGAGCATGGAAATGTTCTGGGCGTGGTAGAGGAAAAGATGCCTCGGATTTTGAGCGTTCGATTTGCGAGGTGAACGTCTCGGTCTACTGCTTCAAAACAGAGGATCTCCTATACGCTCTTGGTGAATTAAAAGCCGGCCAACGCCCAGGGGGAATACTACCTGACGGACTGCGTGAAAATCCTGCGCGATGCGGGCAAAAAGTTGGTGGGCAGCCGGTGGCGGATATCATAGAGTGCATGGGCGTGAACGACCGCGTGCAGCTGGCCGAGGCTTCTTGCCAGATGCGCCGGCGCATCAACGAGGCGCATATGAGAGCAGGGGTCACCATGATAGATCCCGCTCAGACGTATGTGAGCCCCCGAAACGACCATCGGCCCGGATACCATACTTTATCCCGGCGTGATTTTAGAGGGGAGCTGCAAAATTGGCAGCGGCTGCACGCTCTATCAGGGCAGCAGAATTTCGGATAGCGAAGTAAAGGACGGCGCTACGGTGGAGAATTCCGTGCTCCAAAATGCTGTGGTGGGCAAAAAGACAAAAAAGTCGGCCCCTATGCCTATCTCCGCCCGGGCACAGTGCTGGGCGATGGCTGCCGCGTGGGCGATTTTGTGGAGATCAAAAATTCCATGGTGGGCAACGGCACTAAGGTTTCGCACCTCACCTATGTGGGCGATGCCGAGCTTGGGAGGATATCAACATCGGCTGCGGCGTGGTGTTTGTAAACTATAACGGCAAGCAGAAGTTCCTGACCAAGGTTGGGAACAGGGCGTTTATCGGCTGCAATACCAACTTGGTTTCCCCGGTAACCGTGGGGGAGGGGCGTATATCGCCGCCGGCGCCACGGTCACAAAGGATATCCCGGCGGATGCGCTGTGTATTGCCCGGGCAAGGGAGGTCATCAAGGCCGGCTGGGCCAAGGGGCGGTATAAGTAAGCTTCAAGGGATAGGCAAAACAGGCGGCGCGGCGACAGAATAGATGCTTGACGGCTGCGCCGGTAACATTGGAGCGTTTGTAGAAAGGCGTATAGGCTCTGTGCCCCTATGGCACGGGGCCGGGAGCTGCGCAGCGGGATGGCGCGCCCAGGGATGATGCGGCGGGGCTCTCTTGTGCGCCGGCGAAATCGGGCAGCCGCGTTCTCCAGCGTTAGAACAGTACAGAAGAGGTTTATATGTATCTCATCGCAGGCCTTGAAACCCGGGGCTTAAATATAAGAAAACGCCGCACAATGCGGGCTTTATGGCGGCGGACGCCCTGGCCAAAGAGCTGGGCGCGCGGTTTTCAAAGCGGGAAACGGCAAAGTGGCCGAAGCGCGGGTTGGCGGCGAAAAAGTGATTATCGTAAAACCCCAGACGTTTATGAACCTCTCGGGGATTGCTTGCGCCGCTGGCGAACTACTATAAAATCCCCCGGAGCATATCGTCGTCTGCTATGACGATAAGGATTTGGAGCCGGGCAAGCTGCGGATCCGGGAGAACGGCAGTGCCGGCAGCCATAACGGCATGAAGAGCATCATCGGGCGGCTGGGTACGCAGAATTTTCCCCGCATCCGCATGGGCATTGGCGCGCCGGCGGGTATGCGCCTTATGGACTATGTGCTGCATAAGCTCTCAAAGGAAGAACAGGCCGCCTATTCCGCTATGGCAAAAGACGCTGCTGCTGCGGCTATCCTGCTCGTGCGGGAAGGTGTTTCCGCTGCTCAGCAGAAATTTAGCTCCAAAGCGCCCAAGAATTAGTATACATCCGCCCGAGCGGAAGGTATAATGAAAAGGAAAAATGATCACGCGCAGAAAATGCTCTGCGCGCATCTTTACGTGCCTTTGCGCCCTTTGGCTGGGCGTATAAGCCGGAGGCGAAGCTGCTGCTCTGGGAATTGTCAAATGCTCTGAAATTGTCAAAAAACAGGCGCTGTGTGATAAATAGAAACGGAGAACCCATGAATATTTTGCTGCAAACCATCGAAAAGCTGCCCCAAACTGCCGCGCTAAAAGAAGCGCTGGCCAATAACTGCCTGCCCTGCTCGCTTGCTCGGGTGGCAAACGGGGCCAAGCAGCATCTCGCCCGGAGCATTTCCGGCAAGCGGGATGTGTTCTTTGTATGCGCGACAGAATACGAGGCGCGCCAGCGCTTTTCGGAATATATCTACGGCAATAAAATTTTGCTGCCCGCCCCCGGCGTGGAGCTCCGCCCGGTGGAAACCCGAGGCGAAGAGACGGCCTTTTGCGCATTTCCGCGCTTTGCGAGATGCAGGGCGGCGGCAGCGTGGTGTTTTTATCTGCGGATAGCCTGCTGTTTCGCATGCGCCCAAAAGAGCAGTTTTATGGCCAGTTTCTCACGCTGAAAAAGGCGGCGTGTTCCCGCCGGCTAGGCTCGCGGCGGCGCTGGTCGCCCTGGGGTATGAGGGCAGCGCCATGGTGGAAGGGCCGGGGCAGGTTTCCGGCCGGGGCGAGATTATGGAAATCTTCCCGCCGGATAGCCGAAACCCTTACCGCATCACTTTTTTGACGACGAAATCGAGAGCATCCGCCCCTTCGATACGGATTCCCAGCGCTCTTTCGGGGAGAGCGAGCAAAGCATCATTATTCCTCCGGCGGCAGAATTTTGCCTGACGG